>Ga0134093_1000104_pt1 | contig 96314 bp, 89 predicted proteins | sample 4_1taG_FD_94452 | JGI IMG/M metagenome (GOLD analysis project Ga0134093, IMG submission 94452) | Switchgrass degrading microbial communities from high solid loading bioreactors in New Hampshire, USA - 4_13_20_68_A1 metaG | ecosystem: Engineered > Bioreactor > Semi-continuous > Anaerobic >...
ATGGTACATATACACGTTTATCAAATTTAATTATTCCATTGTATGCTCAATCACCTGAATATAATAATGCTAAAGTTTGTATATCAGAACAATTAACTAATGGATACCATAATATTAATATCTCTGTTGAAGACAAAATAATTGTTTTAGTATTTAGGGATGGGCAATATTCTATCAGCGAGGAGGCAGAAAGGAAGGTTAGCCTTAAGCCACTGAAAATATATAAGTTTAATTGTAAAAGTTTTAGTGTATTTCAATGCAGTTATACATGTTAAGGAGATAGAAGATACTAGTACTATCCCATACTCACCCTTAATGTATAGGAGGCAATAGGGACGCGAACTTTTGCCTTTATAGTACGGAGAAGAATATTTCACAAAGAGAGATGATGCAAGTTGCACTTGTAGAGTTTTTTAGAAAATATGGATACAAAAATGAGATTGATGCATTACTCAATCGGTGATGAAAGAAGTATCCTTATTTGCGCCTGCCAGCTTTAAAGCTGGTAAGGTGCAATTTTTCTACATTTGGCTTGTAGAAATTGGTAATGTTTGATATAATGGTGGCAGTTAATATCAATGTATCCTCAATCCGTTCAGATATTGTGGTGAGTACTTTGATAAGGAAACAGAAACGTATTATCTGAGGGCAAGGTATTATAGTCCTGGAATTGGTAGGTTTATTAGTGAGGACCCGATAAGGGATGGGTTAAATTGGTATACTTATTGTGACAATAATCCCGTGAATTATAAAGATCCGACAGGATATTATAAAGTTGGGGATGAAAAGCTTCCACCTGAAATTCAGATGATTTTAAATGGACCTGACGGTAAAACAGGCGGGTTAACTGCTGCGTGGAATGCGGCAAAAGCTCGCAGTGACACAGCAGCAATGGCTCGAATTTCTGAAGAAGCTGACCAGATAAGAAGTTTTTGTGTTACAAATATCAACAGGGTTATGGTTTTAGTACAGTCAGAAGGAGCTTTGGGTGCCGGACATACTGCCACAATGCTTATAAATGAAAATGATCAAGCAATGGTGCTTAGTTTCTATTCTCAAAATGGAACTCCAACAGGTCCTGGAGAAATGAGAATAGCAATGCTTTCATCCAGCGAATGGAATGATGCTTTATATAATGAGGGTACTGTGTATTTTGTTGCGAACAATGGAACAGTACAGAGTGAAACATTTAATGGGAATTTATATCTTACTGTTTCTCATGATGATGGTCGAAATGCATTGGGCAAAATGGCAAATCTTTTTAATGAAAAATTAGATTATAATCTTGCTTCAAATAATTGCGACCATAAAACTGCAGCAATGGTTACGGCAGCAGGTAAATTTTATGATAAACGAGTGTTACCTAATGATTCGTTTGTATACACTACCATGTATCATACAAATTATTGGGGATGGCTATTAAATCAAGCAATGAAAAATAGTGGAGGATATTGATTATGAAATTTCTAAGTGCTTTAATAATAACGATATTCTGCTGTATATCTTTAGTTGGGTGTGATATGCCCAGTGTTAATTCGCAAAATGAATTGAATACTAAGACTATTTCAGGGAAAATACTATTTAGAGACCCAATGATAGAAGGTGGAACTGAATCGCAAGGATTGGTAGTTTTAGATCCTTTTACAACTAAAATTACTCCGATTGGTATCTTCGGAGAAAATGCTCGTTTTATGGGGGCTACTTCAAAAGTTTTAGTAGGAAGCGTTAACAAAATTGAAATGTTTGATATCTCAACAAAAGAAGCTGTAGAGGTATATAAAATTGATAATCCTGCTACTAAAGGCGGGAATATTGCGTATGTTGATGAAAAACACTTCAGTATTGTAGAAGAGAGTAGATTGTTATTGGTAAATATTGAAAATAGAACCAAAACAATAATTACCGAAGATGTTGGGAACGGCATTCATTCTTGGAGCGGGAATGGAAAGACTGTATATTATTCTACTCACCCAGCAGGCGAGAAAAATAAAATATGTAGGTTAAATATTGAAACAAACAAAAAAGAAGTACTATTTGACGGAATAGCTCCGCGAGTTTCAAAAGACGGAAATTTACTTGCATATTATACCGCTGGTACAAATGGAAAGTTGATTGTGAAAGATTTACAGAGCAATCAAGAATGGAAATATGATGGAGCACCTGTAAAATTTTGTTTTTCGCCTGATAGTAGGTATATTGCTGTTGTTGAATATTGGCGTGGTCCATGGTATTTTGACGGCTACACAGTTAAAATATGGGATTACAAGGAAAACAAATCTCAAACTGTAGTACCCAAATATGCTCAGGGTCAATGTTTTGACATTGATTGGGCAGAATAGAAGTAGTAAGAAGCAAGGGGGGCGGAGCTTAACGGTGATCTTGTTGGTATGAATAGAGCGAGAGGTCAGGCAGTTGCAATTAGACGAATTTATAATCCCAATTATATTGATGATTATGATTATACACATGGTGGAAAGATAACAAGATTAAGTTTTGTAATCAATGATAAAATGGCTGTTGGCGCCTCTACTACCTATTATGTTTATATTATTACGCCTGATATTAACGCAGGAGCACAAACTGTTCGTGCAAATGAATTTTTAGTTATTGATGATAGGTATAATCAAAATGATCCTAATATTCGAATTATAAATTCATATAGAGCAGGTCCAGAGCAAATAACAGCAATTGTTTCTTTATTACTGGCTTATGAAGAAAGTCATCCATCACCTTGGAACCGAACAGCTACGAGCTTAATAAGTGAGTGGATATGGCATAATAATGCATATGCTGCAAATTTTCAACGGCATAGAACAAAAGATGTTGATCTAAATAATAGGGACGAAAATAACTATCCTAAAATATTTAAATAAAGAGTGCATAATAAATTTTAAAACATTTATAATAGGAAGTGGAAATATGCGACCAACTGATTCAAAAAATAACACAATTTTTCTATGTATAATTCTATATATATTATATATTGTTATATGGTTTTATGTAGCTATTATGTATAGTATCGCATTTGAAAAAGGAGTAATAACTGTTTTTTATGATTTTTATGGTTCGTGGAGTGTTTGGTTTGGACTTAGTATAGCTTGCTTCATCTTTATTGCTCCTCTTTACTTACGTATATTTATAAAAAAAGAATGGTATATTGCATTGTTCGCCATTTTAATGACAATTATATTTATATTAGGGGCATTAATCTTTTTAAATAAGACAGAATCACAATTTAAAGATTTTACGCCTGAAAAGTGGAAACAGTATCCAAGACAACGACATCTTATGATTGAAGATTTGAAATTTAAACATAATATAATTGGTATGAATTCAGATGAAGTGAAGAGCATATTGGGGGCTCCTGATATAATTTATGAGACAAGATTTTCTTATAGTTTTGAATATGGCTATATTGATATCTTTTTTGAAGATAACAAGGTTAGAAATATAGAGATAATAAATTGAGTAACATTTTAGGGAGACGGCAGATCAATGTCATAAAGTTTAGAATGCAAAAAATTAATATAAGAAGAGGCAATAGGGACGCGAACTTTTTGCCTTTATAGATGTCTTATTTGTGCCTGTCGGCTTAAAAGCTGGTAAGGTGCAGTTTTTCTACATTTGGCTTGTAGAAGTTGGTGTCAAGGGAGGACAGGTCTTTTGACACATTTTTACAGAATATTTGACACGAACATATGTTTTATATATAATTAAAGTGTAATATATGGTAAAATATAACTGCAATAAGGAAATTAAGGAAGCTTGCAGATATGGTCAAAAAATTAAGCAAAGAAGATAGCCAATTGTTTAAGGCATGGGTGGTAAGGGTACTGTCGATGGGCTTGCCGGAAAGCCAGGAAGTAAAAGAATATTTGAACAAATAGCGGATACCATGTATGTGGAATTTATTTGGTGTTAGTCCAGAATATGAGATAAAAACGGAAAAAGGAAAATATACAGGAACGTTTTATAACCTTAGGTAACCAAAGTAGTAAGCGCGAATATTTATATTTGTAAGGAAGTGAGGTTGAAAATGAATAAGCTAACAATTATAATAGCTATAGCTTTATTAGTTGCATTTGGTGGTTGTTCAAAAAGGCCTGAAAATGAAACTAATAATGAAATTTATTTTGACGTTGTAAACAGTAATGTTAGAATATGGGAAGACGCTGCAGGCAAGTATAATATCATTCTTGCTTATGAAGTTTCTAATTTAATTAATAAACCATTGTATTTTAAAGAATCTGATTTTGATATAGTTGATGAAAATGGCAATTTAATTGATACAATGAAGTCAGTAAGTGCTTATCCACCGATCATTAATTCGGATGAAACAGCAGTGTATTACGATGCAAAAATATCTGACAAAATATCTGATGCCAATATTAAGTTAAAAGCAATACCGCATATTAAAGTTGAAAAATCGAAAATTAAACGAAAAGAAGTTGGAATAAATGGGATTACCGGATGGCGTAATAGAAATGCTATCGGGATCATTGAAAATAGAACTTCTCGAACTGAGTATAATAATGTACAAATTGCCATTATCTCAAGGACACAAAGCAATGAAGTAGTTTCTGTTTTAACAGCAAAAGTTGATTCAATAAAACCAGGTGAGCAGATAGAATTTGAAGCTGAAGATCGTTTGAAACAAGAACATTTAGGTCCTGATATAGTAGTAACAAAACATCAAAACTTCGCATATGTTTTACCGTAAGAGATTGTTTTGCGAATGTTGTTTTGCGACAGTATCACAATTTAAAGATTTTACGCCTGAAAAGTGGAAACAGGAATATGTCATCGTAAACTATACATGAGAAGCGTATGGAGTAGATAAATAGGGGGTTGAGTATGCGTGAGGAAAATACTGATTGGAACCATAATGATAATATTATTCCTGTCTGCAGCATTTCCCGCTTTTGCAGGTTCGGAAATGAAGCTGATTAATTATGGTGTGGAGATTGATTTGCCGCATGGCGTACAATATGCTGATGGAAAGTATTATATAGCTTTTGCTGATCTTCCTTTGATTCATCTTAAATATAGAGCAAGGGATGATTTTGGGGACAATTATTATTCTGTTAGTGCACCGGCCATTCTGTTGGATGAGATTAGAATATATAATGACAGTTACTTCATTAATGATAATTTGATATTATTCCCAAATGCAATTTGGACAATAGAAGAAGTTGATTTTGTTGCTATTGATATAATCAGCTTGTTATCTGACGGATGTCAAATTGATGAAGAACGCGGTGTTGTTAATCTTTGGATACCAAAAGAATATACTATAAACGGCACTATATCTTTGCCTGATGGTGAAGTTGCCCCTTTCGGTGGAATCGAGGTCCAGTTTTACGCCTATCGCTCTATCCCATACATTGTCATACCCGATAATCCTGATGTTAGCTATGTCGGTATGACAGGTGTTGACAAGCCGGTACCACCCCAAATTTACAGTTCTTCTCCATCTCCTTTTGGATTGTTTGAAATGGAACCGGTTGGTTCTGTGATTATACCTGAGGGAGAAAACAGTATAAAATACTCCGTAGAGGTAGGTAGTCAGTTTTTTTCCGTGGGACATTTTGTTGCATACATTGTGCGAAACGAAAGATATATGAGCAGTGATTTAAAACCTTATGAGTTTACTTATAGAAAATCAAATAAATGGGATATAGAGTTAAGCTATAAAAACGAATCTATCTTCAGTGGGCTCATTACGATTGATGATCCTGCTGAGGAGGATTGCTTTTTTAAAATAGCTGTGCTGAAAAACGGGGAATATACAGATGGGCAAACAGGGGTTATTTCTCAAGGGGAAAAAAGCGCTCCCTTTACCCTTGTATTAAAAACAGGTGTGGAATATGAAATCCAAGTTATTTTTGATAACGGGAAGTATATGCGTACAAATCTACATATTACCGCAAATGAAGATATTAACGACTACGTTATTAAAATACCTGCTGCAAACAAAATTACTGCGAATCTCGTATTGCCCTCAGATTTCGAAAATAACGAGGGTGTTGCATTAACTGTAACTATGCAAGGTGTTAATGAGCCATATTATTATTTGTGTAAGAAAGATATATATATTCCGGCGGGTGAGCGTTGCGTTACCGTTGATTTGTATAGTGATATGGATTTAGATGCAATTGTGTTTTATGAGTGTATTGGAGATTATGACCGGCTTTACTTCGGGGGACACTACAACAGCAACGGAACTGTTTCAAAGGTACGGTATGCTGAAATAGTCCGGAGCGGCGAGATTGTTATACCTATACTTGGGGTAAAAACGGTTACTGTGAATCTGTCTTTGCCGAATAATTTAACGGCAAACAGCACGATGCAGTGTTATGCGCATGTGTATGACGAGTGCTATACAAACCCTATTACAATTGACTATAAGTCTGTTATTCAAAAAGTTCCTTCATTATCAGGCAGGATTGAAAAAGGTGAAAATCGGGGTAATATACTGCTGAAATTACCGGATGAAAGCGGTCTTGTTTCATATAAACTGGAAGTAAGTTATTCCCCAAGCCTATCTTTTGGTGAAAATAGATTTTTCAAGAGTGCTTGCTATAAAAATAATGGTTCCACTGCATTGCGTGAACGTGGTGATGCAATATCTGCACAAAGGGATGCTGTAGATATACAGTTTTTAATGCAAAACTCCGTCGAAGGAAAAATTGAAATTGCCGGCATATATGATTCGTATGTAATTACCGCACACACAGTAGATGGCAACATAGTTTCAAGCCATAGTTTTTACTTTGATGAAGATAGCTTTTTATTGTATGTTCCCGATGAAGATGAAGCATATATATTTTCTATTTGCTATATGTTTGCCCCTAAAAAGCATTTGTATTATAGTGAGAATGGAACTACTGACAATATTGCCTCTGCCACACCCGTGTATTGTAGGCAAGGAGCAAGTGGTATTGATTTTGATATGACTCATTTTATTCCTCCTTATCCAATGGTATCCGAAGTATCAAATAATAATAAAATTATTATTAGGAAAATTTTACGAACTCAAGATGCAGAATATAATATTTTAGTATGCTTCTATGACGAAAAAAATCAGCTTCAAAGGATTGAACAAGAAAAAGTCTATCTTGTAGAGGGCGATTATGCAACTATTGATTTGAATACGGATAAATATAAGCAGAGTGCTCAAGACGCGCATGCAATAAAGGTTTTTATTTGGGATGAACAAGTTCGTCCGTTAATGCTGCCGATTGTCATTATGCCAAAGGGACGGTTCTTTTGACACATTTTGAATATATGTCAAAGGGGGCGGTTTTTTGACATATATTTGGCGCAAACATATGTTTTGCATATAATTGAAGTACAATATATGGTAAAATAGGATTGCAAGGGAGTGTCATTATTGGATATATCGTGGATTTTTGAGGCGGGACAGCAATATGATGCGCTGAACAATAAGCATGATAAAGGATATAAATTCCTATTATCCAACAAGCGAGTATTTGTAGAGTTATTGCGAAGTTTTGTGAAACGAGGTTGAGTAGATCGGATTGATGAGAATGAGAATATTTGAATAAATAACGGACACCATGTATGGTGCCCTACTTTTTTCGGACAAAGGTTGGGAGATGTTGTCAAAAGAACCGTCCCCTTGACATAAGTTTTAGAATATATCATTAACCACTAACTTGACCAATATCAGAAGAAAAATGTTTAAGTGCTAAATTAATTACCTTCGATAATTCATCCATGCCTATATTGGTTCCTCCCTTTTTAGTGTTATTTACATTAGAGGCCTCTGTATATTGTTTAATATGTTCCTCAATTTTTCTTTTTGAAGTTTTATTGCTGATCATCTCATGTGCATCAAAAAACTCGCATATCTTATAATATTTCACATTACATTTGAGCATTAACTCAATAAAGTTAACTATTTTATCATATATCGCATGAGTATCTTTATTGGCATATAGAAATAATATGTTAAGAGCCTGTTCTCTTAAATATTCTTTTTTATCCATTTGCATTTCTTCAGGCAAAAAATCAGAATATAGTTCATGTAATCTGATAACCAATACTCCTAACTCTTTCCCGTCACTATTATACCAAGTTCTAATTTTGCTCTTTATCTTTTTCCTATAATAATTTTGCTCCATAGAAATGGATTTTTGTATTCCTATTTTTGAAAATAGATTAATGCAATTTGACAACCATAAGTGTACTTTGAATTGGGATGAATTATTGTTATAAAATTCTTTTATTTGAGATTCTGATGGAGACATTACGAATAAAGAATAAAAATATAGAAGCGATAATGTTGTTGTTAAATAACTTGTCATATTAACAAATTTTTTATCAACAGAGGTTGTATAAAATAATGCTAGTATTACTGCTGAAATTACGCACGTTCTAAAGAATAGAAAGAAACAAATCCGCAAAAACACTAAATCGCCAAATATGGTCCTCGTTCTATAAATTGGCGGTACTTTGCTCAAATCCGGTTCCACCAAACCATGTGCAACTCTCATTTCCTGCCAAATGTTTTTTGTTCCGCATGAATAAATATATATCGTCCCAGCCAAATAAAATATAAGCCATATTATAAAATAATAATATGATGTTATGAAACTCCAAATTTGCTCAATCAAAATTCTAACAGTTCCTCCGCTTGTTCTATTGGTATTTTTTGACCTATCTTATCTTCATCCCATAGCTTTTCTTCATGCGAGTATTTTGAAATTCGAGTTGCATTAAATGATTCAAACTTATTATTAACTTCAGATAATACTTCTTCCTCTTCTTCTGTATAACTATTTTGTTCAAGATTTACTTTGGAAGAAATAGTTGTCCCATAGCAAGTATTTTCACACTTTAATAATTTTGCGCTTTGCAAAATATTTAAATAGGTATCCAAATTTTCAAGTGTAGGTCCATAATAATTGCAAATAAAATCTGCGTTAAATAATTTCTTTTTATATCTTTTATAATAAACAAATTGGGCATAAAACATAAGCTTATGTAACTTTGTTTTAAATAATTTTTTGGATGAATTACTGGCAAAATAAATAATTACTTTTGCAATTTGTATCAAATTATCACTTTCATTATTTATACGAGGTTTATTTTTTGTTGGACTCATAATGATTCCCTCATTCCTAGTACGTAATTGTATAACTTTACCCATAATTATACCTCCTTATTTTTGGGAATCATATATAATATATATTCCCTTTATAACGGAAAGTATAACAAACCTTGCATAAATATTCTCCTAAATCATACATAAGGAGGTAAATTATGTTTATATTGTAACATAATATGACAAAAAACGGAAGATACTAGATATAGATGAATATAATATTAGACTACTATATATTGTATGTAAAGTGTGTCAAAAGAACCGTCCCTTTGACATTTTTTTGTGCACTCGTGGCGAACATATGTTTTGTATATAATTTAAGCATAATATATGGTAAGATGTAATTATAGGAGGTATCATACATAGTTTTCAATTTATGTTTTTCAAGTTAGAATATCCAATGAATTTGCTTAAGAAAAAGAGGCGACGAAATGAACATATGCATTTTAAATTGTTCCAATACGTTTAATTACGGCTCAATGATGATGGGGGAGAATTTCATTTATTATTTTAATAAAGTTACAGGAACCACTCATCATTATTATGTTGAAACAAGCGATGAAGTCAATATTCAAAGATTAAGGCACAGTACGGGGATTGAAGAAGTCTATTCCATTCCTGAGAATTCACTGTTTAAGAGCGGATTGAATAAATACGATTACATACTTTCCTATTGTAAAATGAAAAAGACGGTGTCGGAATTGGCAAAGAAAATGCACTTAATCGTTGTACTGGGCGGGGATGATTTTACGGAAGATTACGGCTGGAAAGGGCCGCTTATTCGTGTAATGCAATTCAATATATTGAGAAACGAAGGGCTAAAGATTGTCATGCTGGGACAAACCATCGGTCCTTATTTGTCCTTTAGAAAACCAGCGATGAAGATGCTGTTGAAAAGGGTTGATAAGATATATCCCCGGGAGCCTTTAAGTTATAATTTCCTGAAGAATCTTGGGTTAAAAAATATTTCTATGACGGATGATTTGGCATTATTGCCTCTTGCAAAACAAGAAGCGCCGGAAAACATAAAAGAATATATAACCTATTGTCCAAGTGAGCTTATATATCGGTATTCGAAGGAAGGCAGCAGAGAAGAATGGATAGAGTTCAATCTGTTTATGATAGATACCGTAATGAAAAAGTTTCGGGATAAAAAACTGGTTTTGCTGGCTCATGTGCTTAAGCCTGAACATGTGGATGATCGGATTATTGTTGGTGAACTATATGACCGAATCAGCAGTAAATACCCGGACAGGATTATTGTTGAGAAAAGGGAGTTGTACCCGTATCAAGTAAGAGAATATATTCAACAGTCGTTTTTGGTGATATCCGGCAGGATGCATCCGGTTATTTCAGCTATTCAATGTGAGGTCCCTGCTATCTCCATATCTTATAGTTCCAAGTATTGGGGGATTATTGGGGAAAGGTTCGGATTAGGGGATTTTATCCTGGATGTAAGGCAACTGAATTATCGGCAGATGAAGGAAAGGTTTATCCATCTGATGGAGCGGATAGAATTGGAATATAGCGCAGTACAAGAGAAAATGAGAGTGAACGGTAAGTCGGCGGAAGAAAATATCTTTGATACATTGAAGGAAATTTACTGTTTTTTGTAGTATATTTCTTATGATAAATTATATTTTACGATAAAAGGCATTAGGGAGAAGAAAAGGTGAAAAGTACAAGTCAATTGAAGGCAGGAGCGGTTTTATCCTACCTTTCCATGTTTATTGGATATGCAGTGTCCATTCTTTATACCCCGGTTATGCTTCGGCTTCTGGGACAAAGCGAATACGGCCTGTATAACTTGGTAGCGTCCGTAGTAAGCTATCTGGGATTGCTGAGTTTTGGATTCGGTAGCGCATATGTCAGATATTATTCCCGGTATAAGGTGAAGGATGATGAATATAGTATTGCCAAGTTGAACGGAATGTTTTTGATTGTTTTTTCATTGATCGGATTGATTGCCGTATTAGCGGGCTCTGTACTGGTTTTTCATGTGGATTTATTATTCGGGGAGAAGCTGACGGTCAGTGAGTTGGCCAAAGCCAAAGTTTTAATGGCCATTATGGTGTTGAATATGGCTTTATCCTTTCCGGCCAGTGTCTTTAATTCCTATATTACTGCAAATGAAGAATATGTTTTCCAACAGTTGCTGCAAATCATGAAAACCGTGGTACATCCCTTTGTCATGTTGCCGGTGTTGTTATTGGGGTATAAATCCATTGGTATGGTTGTAGTTACTACCATACTTACCATTAGTGTAGAAATAGCCAATGTGGTATTTTGTTTTCGGAAGTTGAAGATGAGGTTTCTCTTCCGTCGTTTTGATTTTTCCTTGATGAAGGAAATGACGGTTTTTTCCTCCTATATTTTTTTAAATATGATTATAGACCAGATTAATTGGAATGTAGATAAATTTATCATAGGCAGGTTCAGGGGTACCGTTGAGGTAGCGGTATATGGTTTGGCTGCCCAGTTGAATAGCTATTATATGTCGCTGGCAATGGCTGTTTCTTATGTGTTTATTCCAAGAATCAATCGAATGGTTGCAGAGGTTCATGATAACGGCCAATTGACCAATTTATTTACACGTGTCGGTCGGATACAGTTTATCTTGCTTTCACTGGTTTGTTCCGGTTTTATTTTTTTCGGACGACCGTTTCTTCGTATGTGGGCGGGGAATAATTACGGGGGTACGTATCCAATTACTCTAATCCTGATTGTTCCGGTTACGTTCCCGCTTGTGCAGACCATCGGGCTGGAGATTCAGAAAGCCAAGAATATGCATAAGTTTCGTTCATGGGTGTATTTGTTTATTGCTGTCGGTAACGTGTTTTTGAGCATTCCGCTGACAAAGGCATATGGCGGTATCGGGGCCGCTTTGGGTACGGCAGTTTCTTTACTGATAGGCAATGTCTTGATTATGAATTGGTATTATAACGCCAGAGTCGGACTGGATATAAAGTATTTTTGGAATCACCTATTCAAATTGGTTCCTGCGCTTGTGCTGCCTGCTGTCGCAGGTATTTTGATACGGAATCATGTGGATTTAAATAATGTTGTTTATTTTTTAGTTTTTGGTGTTGTTTATGTATTCATATATTTTGTTTCCATGTGGTTTTTAGGGATGAATCAAGAGGAAAAAGATTTGATTGGTAAACCGGCAATAAAAATATTAAGCAGGTGGATGGCATGATTCAAGTGATACAAAAGCAACGTTGTACAGGGTGCTATGCATGCAGTACCGTTTGCCCTGAACATTGTATTGCTATGAAAAGCGATACGGAAGGATTTGGGTATCCTGAAGCGGATGTAAGCAAATGTATCCGTTGTGGGTTGTGCGAAAAGGTATGCCCGGTTATGAATAAACAGGAAATTCATCATCAGCCTCAGGCATATGCTTGTTATGCCGCTGATGAAGAGATTCGCATGCACAGTTCTTCCGGCGGGATATTTCCTTTACTGGCGGAACAAGTTATAGATAGCGGCGGTGTTGTTTTCGGGGCCGGCTTTGAGATAGATTTTACGGTAGTCCATGGTTATGCGCAGACAAAAGAAGAGCTTGGGAAGTTTCGGGGTTCCAAATATGTTCAGAGTAAGATAGGGGATGCATATAAGGCGGCAAAGGAATTTTTAGAGCAGGGGAGGCCGGTGTTGTTTACAGGAACGCCTTGTCAGGTTGAAGGGCTGAAATCTTATTTGGGCAAGCCTTATGCTAATTTATTTTGTGTAGATATGGTATGTCATGGTGTACCGTCACCGAAGGTGTGGCGGAAATATATTTCATACAGGGAAAGTTGTGCTAAGTCGGGCGTTCGGGCGGTTGATTTTCGGGATAAGTCCAAAGGCTGGAAGAGTTATCATGTGTTTTTTGTGTTTCAGGATGGTACAAGATATCAGAAAGTTTATCATAAAGATTTTTATATGAATGCTTTTTTAAAGGACATTTGCCTAAGGCCCTCATGCTATGATTGTCGGTTTAAAACACTGCAACGGCAAAGTGATATTACTCTTGCGGATTTTTGGGGGATTCAGGACATCTTGCCGGAGTTGGATGATGATAAGGGGACGTCTCTTATTTTTGTGCATACCGCGAAGGGACAGTTCTTGCTGGAACGGATAAAAGAGAGAATGGTGTATCAGGAAACGGATATTTACAAGGCAGTGGAGTATAATCCGTCGGCTGTAAAGTCGGCAAGATATCATCCGAAAAGGGAAGATTTCTTTGATGATTTGGATAGGCTGCCTTTTGATAAACTGGCGGCAAAGTATTGTTCGGAGCGTGCAATGGTACTCATTGGGCGATGGTTAAAAGTTTGTATATATAGGATTGTGAAGAAGTTAGGATTGTTCAATATGGTTAGAAAGTTTTTAGGAAGAACATAATCATGATTTGATATTTGTACAGGTAAATGTAATTTAAAAATTCAAGGTGGAACATATAAGTGCCACTGTTGTTACAATGAATGATATGTCTGAGAAGGAATGATGCATTTGGTTCCAATTTGACGGAAATATATGTTTTATATATAATTTCAATGTAATAATGATAAGTCATGATGATAGAGCGTAAAACGGATACATCATGAAAGGAATGAAAGTAACCATGAATGAAAAAGAGATTAGATGGCGTCAGAGATTTCAAAATTTTGAAAAGGCGTATTTTCAACTTAAGTCGGCAGTGATGGATTTTGAAAAGCTTAGTGTTCTTGAAAAAGAAGGATTAATTCAAAGGTTTGAATACACTTTTGAATTAGCTTGGAAAACACTTAAGGATTATCTTGAGTCTCAAGAAGTCATGGTAAGTTTTCCAAGAGAGGTTATTAAGTCTGCTTTTCACTATGGTTTGATTCAAGATGGTGAAGTATGGATGGATATGTTGGAAAAAAGAAATTTGATGGCACATACGTACGATGAAAAACGGTTTCAGTTAGCGGTAACGAAAATTAAAGAAGAGTATTTTGGTGCCATAACTCAAGTATTTAATGAATTGGGTGGCAGGAAATGAATTTTGGAATACCTGATAAAAGCTTTCATATGATTTTAGAGGTTTTAAAAGAATATGAAGAAGTTGAGAAAGCGTTGATTTTCGGAAGCCGTGCCATGGGAAATTATAAGAACGGTTCGGATATTGATCTTGCCATATGTGGTTCTCAGGTAACAGAGGATATTGTCAATAAAATTAGGGTCAAATTAAATGAAGAATTGCCGATTCCTTATTATTTTGACATTATCCATTATGAAGCGCTGCAGTATAAGGAGTTAAAAGAACATATCGATACTTTCGGAAAAGTTTTTTATGTAAGGCATGAAGCAGGGGAAGGGGATTAGGAGCGGACGGTATTCATTAAATTTTGCAGCTTTTCGATGGACATTCTGTCTTTTTTGAGAACTTCTCCTGCAATGTCTCTGGATTTGTCATCCAAGTTGCCCCGTAAGACTTTTTCGGCAGCGTTTACTCCCTTGATTTCTCCTTCCAAGGCTTTTTCGATAATTTCCGTATCGTCCGTTTTTGAACCAAGGTCCATATTAATTTTTATTTCGCCCATTTTCCCCTTCATACCAATATTTTCGTTCGGCTGTCCGCCTATGTTTTGAATATATTCCGCCAACATGCCGATATTTTCTCTATGTTGTTTTTGAATGTCCATGAAGCAGCTTTTTACATTTTCGTTTTTTACCCTATGGATAAAATTGTTGAAACTTGTAACTGCCATGTATTCCCCTTGTAAAAGGTCGTTCAGTGATTGTACGGTTTCGGAATGCTGTTGCAATTTGTTTTCCCTCTTTTCGTGATAGTTTTTTATATATTTATTTTTTCAGGAAAACATAAATAAATTCCTAAAATTATGCCGTGTAAGTATATAATTTTTAGACAATATGTGGTAAAATGTAATTAATTTATGAATCAACAGGATGGGCGTATAAGAATATATATGTATTGTCGTAAATATTATTAAAATTATTGGGGGTTTTCAATTTGAAAGGAATCATTTTGGCCGGAGGAAGCGGAACCAGGCTTTATCCGCTTACGTTGATTACAAGCAAGCAGCTCTTACCGGTGTATGACAAGCCCATGATATATTATCCGCTTTCTACTCTTATGTTGGCGGGTATTCGTGAGATTTTGATTATTTCAACGCCCCATGATTTGCCGAATTTTAAGAAATTATTGGGAGATGGCAGCCAATTTGGAGTTCGTTTATCCTATAAGGAGCAGCCGTCACCTGACGGACTGGCTCAGGCTTTTATTATCGGGGAAGACTTTATCGGTGATGAACCTTGCGCTATGGTTTTGGGGGACAACATATTTTATGGGAACGGTTTTACCTCTGTTCTTAAGAAAGCTGTAGAAAATGCGGAAAAGGGTAAAGCGACCATTTTCGGATACTATGTTCCGGATCCGGAACGCTTTGGAGTGGTAGAGTTTGATGATACGGGCAAGGTGATATCGATTGAAGAAAAACCGAAGAATCCCAAGTCCAATTATTGTGTTACTGGGTTATATTTTTATGATAACCGAGTGGTTCAATATGCGAAGCAGGTTAAGCCTTCGGCAAGAGGCGAGCTTGAGATTACCGACCTGAATCGTATGTATCTGGAAGACGGCACGTTGAACGTTCAGCTTTTGGGTAGAGGGTACGCGTGGTTGGATACGGGGACTATGGACAGTCTTCTTGAGGCGGCAGAGTTTGTGCAGATGATTGAAAAGCGTCAAGGGATAAAAATTTCCGCCCCGGAAGAAATTGCCTATGTGAATGGCTGGATTGATAAAGAGACTATTCTTAAATCGGCCGAAAGATACGGCAATTCACCTTATGGCGGACATTTGAAGAAAGTGGCCGAAGGCAGGGTAATGTATTAGGTATATTGATGATTCGTGAATATTTATGAAGCGGGGCTGTCGCACAAGACGTAATATTTGCCTATCCTACGGGCGATTCTTGAATCGCCCCTACAACAATAACGATTTATCCATATATGAACATGTACCCATTCTATCGTAGGAGTGACCATTCACTTTACCGTAGGGGCGACCATTCACTTTACCGTAGGGGCGACCTGTGGTCGCCCGCAGAAAATATTGGTAATTTAAGTTGGCGACATTGCCTGTGGTCGCCCGTGGATGTGGATATATTATAGTGTAGGGACACCATATATGGTGTCCGCCGATGAAAGGAGCTATTGCTATTATGAAGGTAACCAAGACCCGATTTAAAGGGCTGTTTATTATAGAAACCGACGTATACGGTGACCACAGAGGCTGGTTTGCCGAAACCTATACTAAAAAGAAATTTGCAGAACATGGGATGGATACGGAATTTGTTCAGGATAATCAGTCTTATTCCGCTAAAAAAGGTACGCTCAGAGGAATCCATTTTCAAATAAATCCTATGGCGCAGGCCAAGCTGATTCGATGTACCAGAGGTGCCATCGTAGATACCGTTGTGGATTTGAGGAAAGGTTCCGATACGTACAAACAATGGTTCAGTATCGAGTTATCCGCGGAAAATAAGAAGCAGTTGTTTATTCCTAAAGGGTTTGGGCATGCTTTTCTTACCTTAACCGATGATGTGGAAGTACAGTATAAAGTGGACGAATATTATTCAAAGGAACATGACCGCAGTATTCGATATGATGATCCGGAACTTGGCATTGATTGGGGAACGGAGCATCCCATTCTTTCGGAAAAAGACCGGAATGCGCCGTTTTTAAAGGACAGTGATGCCAATTTTAGTATTAAGGTACTTGTGACCGGGGTGAACGGTCAGTTGGGGCACGATGTGGTTCAGAGGCTTCATGAACTTGGTATTGAGGCAATCGGTGTTGATGTGGATGATTTTGATATTACCGATAAGAATCAGACCGAAGCATATCTTTTAAAATGCAAGCCGGATGTTGTTGTTCACTGTGCGGCATATACTGCGGTAGATAAGGCGGAGACCGACAGAGAAAAGTGCTATGCGATCAATGTGGAAGGAACCAGGAATATTGCCGAGGTTTGTAAAAAGCTGGATGCCAAGATGGTGTATATCAGCACCGATTATGTATTTGACGGACAGGGCACTGAGCCCCATAGGGAAGACGAACCTACCAATCCCGTTAATTATTATGGTTATTCCAAGGAGCAGGGGGAGCGGGTGGTTAAAGAGGTTTTGGACAAATATTTTATTGTCAGGACATCCTGGGTATATGGCAAAAACGGTAGTAATTTTGTGAAAACTATGTTAAAATTAGCACAGACAAGAAATGAAATCAACGTGGTCCATGACCAGGTAGGGGCACCGACTTATACCAGGGATTTGGCGGTGTTGATTTGCAATATGCTTCAAACTGCCAATTATGGAACCTATCATGGGGTTAATGAAGGGTATTGCAGTTGGTATGAATTTGCTTTAGCCATATTTGATAAAGCAGGGATTCAGATGAAAGTAAATCCGGTTTCTACAGCGGAGTATCCTGCTGTTGCAAAAAGGCCTTTAAATTCCAGGTTGTGCAAGGATAACTTGGATAGAAATCATTTTAACAGATTGCCACGGTGGGAGGATGCTTTAAACCGTTATTTGAAGGAAATATTAATGGATTCGGAAAAGGGGCAGATACCATGAAGAACGTGTTAGTAACCGGCGGAGCAGGTTTTATCGGCAGTAATTTTATAAGGTATATGTTGGATAAGTATCCCGATTATAGGATGATTAATGTGGATGCGTTAACGTATGCAGGGAATCTTGAGAATCTGGCCGATATAGCCCACCGTCCCAATTATGTTTTTGTCAAGGCGGATATTAGGGATCGAAAGAAGATGGATGAAGTATTTTCTTCCTATGATATCGATTATGTGGTGAATTTTGCGGCGGAATCTCATGTGGACCGGAGCATTGAAGAGCCTGAGGTGTTTTTGACGACGAATGTTATCGGGACTCAGGTTTTGTTGGATACGGCGAAAAAATATTGGAAGATTCATCCGGAGGATAAGTATTCCAAGGATTATAAGCAGGGGGTTAAGTTTTTGCAGATTTCTACTGATGAGGTATATGGTGCGTTGGGTAAGACAGGAAAGTTTACGGAAACCATGCCGCTTATGCCCAACAGTCCTTATTCAGCTTCCAAGGCAAGCGCGGATTTGGTGGTCCGCGCTTATCACAAGACTTTCGGGATGCCTGTGAATATAACCAGGTGCAGCAATAATTATGGGCCTTATCAGTTTCCGGAAAAATTGATACCGCTGATGATTAATAATTGTCTGCAAGAAAAAGAGTTGCCTGTGTATGGTGACGGGCTGCAGGTAAGGGATTGGCTTCATGTATTTGACCACTGCTCGGCGATTGATACCGTTCTTCATAAGGGTATTGCCGGGGAAATATATAACGTAGGTGGAAATAATGAGAAAACTAATATTGAAATTGTAAAATTGATTATTAAGACTTTGGGCAAGTCGGAGAAGCTGATTAAATATGTAAAGGACAGGCCGGGGCATGACAGGCGATATGCTATTGATAATACGAAAATCACCACTCAGTTGGGCTGGAAACCGGTATATACGTTTGAACAGGGCATCAAGGAAACCATTGAGTGGTACGTAAATCACCGGTCCTGGATTGACAATATCGTTTCCGGCGATTATGCCAAGTATTATGGTAGGATGTACAAAGGTATTGATGTTTAAGGAGGAATTATATCGTAGGGACGCCATATATGGCGTCCGTATATGGTATACTGAGATGATACACTATGATATTAGTAGACATAGATGGTGTTTCACTGTAGGAGGTTGTCACACAATAAATATCCATTTAGACCGTATCAACGCAACGTCATAACAATTTATCCATATATGAATCCGTATTCTGTGTAGGGGCGATTCAAGAATCGCCCGCAAATGAAATACAAAAAAGGAGTGTTTTCAATGTATAAGATTGCCGTGGCCGGTACCGGATATGTAGGTTTGGTTGCCGGTGTATGTTTTGCTGAGGTTGGTCATCAGGTGATTTGTGTAGATGTGGATGAACATAAAGTTCAGTTAATGAAGCAAGGAATTTCACCGATTTATGAAAAAGGTTTGGAAGAGTTAATGCGGAAAAATTATGCCGCAGGAAGGATTGACTATACCACGGATTATAAATCGGCTTATAAGGATGCCGATGCAATTTTTCTTGGAGTAGGAACACCGGAACAGCCGGATGGCTCGGCAAATCTTTCTTACATAGCTACTGCTGCGAGACAAGTGGCCGAATCCATAGAAAAGGATTGCCTTGTAGTGGTAAAGTCCACCGTACCTGTGGGTACCAATGATAAAGTGGAGCAGTTTATTAAAGATTTTTTGGTGCACGATGTAAGGGTGGAAGTAGCGTCCAATCCGGAGTTTTTGGCTCAAGGTTCTGCGGTTCATGATACCTTGCATGCTCCAAGGATTATTATCGGTACCGAAAGCAAGTGGGCGGAAGAGTTGCTGATGAAAATATATGAACCTTTTCATTTGCCTATTGTATCGGTGAGCAGAAGGTCGGCGGAAATGATTAAATATGCCTGCAATAATTTCCTTGCTCTCAAGATATCTTTTATGAACGATATTGCCAACCTTTGCGAGTTGGTGGGTGCGGATATCCAGGAAGTGGCAAAGGGGATGAGCTATGATGAACGTATCGGAAGTAAGTTTTTAAATGCAGGGATAGGCTACGGAGGTTCATGTTTTCCGAAAGATACCAAAGCACTGGATTATTTGGCAAGACAGCACGGCTATGAGTTGAAAACCGTTAAAGCCGCTATTGATGTTAATAACAGGCAGAAGACTGTTTTGTATGAGAAAGCCTGCAGGAGGTTGATTACGTTTGACGGATTGAAGGTGGCAGTGCTTGGTTTGACCTTTAAGCCGGGGACCGACGATTTAAGGGAAGCTCCGTCCCTCAGCAATATTCCTTTACTGTTGGAATATGGTGCCCAGATTTATGCATATGACCCTGTGGGAATGAATAATTTTAAAAAGATGTATCCGGAAGGTAAGCACGGAAAAGGAAGCATCCATTATGCCGAGAATGTGGAGCAAGCTTTGAATGGCGCCAATGTCTGCTTTATTTTTACCGAGTGGAATGAAATTAAAGCGGTGAGACCCGAAACATATAAGAAGTTAATGAGGACTCCTCTTGTCTATGACGGAAGAAATATTTATAATGTAAAAGAAATGAAAAAAGCAGGAGTAGAGTATTATTCCATTGGACGACTATAGGTACATAAATTATAATGTAGGGACGGCCTGTGGTCGCCCGCGAACAGTGTTGTATATTGATTATTCATTCTATAGGGAACGCATTGCATACGTTCCGCAGGTCAAACATATTAAAGACATCTGTAGGGGCGCCATACATGGCGTCCGGTGAAATGGAGATGATAACTTTGACATATAAAAGTTTAGCTCCGCAAAAGACATATCTAATTACCGGAGCGGCGGGCTTTATCGGCTTCTTTTTATCCAAAAGGCTGTTGGAACAAGGGTGCAGGGTTATTGGGATGGACAATATGAATGATTATTATGATGTGAACCTTAAATATGCCCGCTTAAAGCAGTTGGAACCTTTTCATCATTTTATATTTATAAAAAATGATATTTCCGATAAAGATGCGGTTTTTAAAGTTTTTGAAGGGTATAAGCCCCATATTGTGGTGAATATGGCGGCTCAGGCGGGGGTAAGGTATTCGATGGAAAATCCGGATGCGTATCTTAAAAGCAATATTATTGGCTTTTTTAATATTCTTGAGGCATGCCGGTATTATCCGGTAGAGCATCTTGTTTATGCATCCTCCAGTTCCGTTTACGGTGCCAACAAAAAGGTTCCCTTTGAAGAATCGGACTTTGTGGACCATCCTGTTTCCTTTTATGCAGCTACCAAGAAATCCAACGAATTGATGGCTTATACATATAGTTATCTTTACGGGATTCCGGCTACGGGACTTCGCTTTTTTACGGTTTACGGTCCGCTGGGTCGCCCTGACATGGCTTATTTTTCGTTTACCCGGAAGTACTTTGCAGGGGAACCCATCAAAATATTTAATAACGGCGATTTTGAACATGACCTTTATAGGGATTTTACTTATATCGATGATATTGTAGAGGGAATGGAGCGCCTTTTGAATAATCCACCCGGAGGCATTGGGGACGGTTCTTCCGACAACAATGATGCTAAAGTTCCGCACAGAGTTTTCAATATCGGCAACAATAAGCCTGAAAAACTGATGACGTTTATTGAGGCGTTAGAAAATGCTTTGAGTAAAGCGTTAGGTAGAAAAGTAGTGTTTGACAAGGTTTTTGAACCCATGAAACCGGGAGACGTTCCGGCTACTTATGCTTCCACTGACTTGCTTGAACAGGTGGTAGGCTTTAAACCGCATACGCCGATAGAAGTAGGGTTGCAAAAATTTGCAGATTGGTATGTGGAGTACTATAAATGTAAATGAAATTCGTGTGATTGCTTATATATAGGGAACGAAATAAGGACCTGTTTGTTAGACAAGTCCTTATTTTTTATCTTTTATTTTTGCCCCATGACAACATTGACAATTTCTTAATAGAACAACAGCAAAAATACTATGATAAAGAATAGTATAGAACTGTCGTGTTCTCTATATTCTCCTCTTAAATAAGGTATACCGTTGACTAAGGCACTGTTGTCGTAAAATAACAGGAGAAAAACGATAATGAAAAACAGTATGCTGTCATCACGTTTAGTGGCAGGGAGTGTTACTTTACTCATTTTTGCAGCCTCCTTTCAACCTTAAAGCGAATGAAAAACATATAGGTATCAAAATATATCTTCAGTTCCATAATATTCAATGAAGACAACGGAGGTGACACATTTGCAAGAGCGATGCATAATATTCCTGTTTTTTGCTAACCATAAAGTGGGAAAATATTCTGCTTTAATATCTATCAGGTTGGTGGGATGTGGATTATGATTAAGATTATTAAAAAGGGCAGTAAAAATAAAAAAGAGGACCCGGAAAAAAAGGAACAGCAAGTACCGCCGGAGGAAAAGGTGTCGTCACAGTTTTCTAAAAATTTTGATGAGAATTTCAACAAATTTAAGGAATACCTCCAGAGCAGTGATGATGTAGTGTTTCGCCAATTTACTTCGGCTACGGGGGTAAAATGCGGTGTCATTTTTATTGACGGTTTGGTCAGCAAAGAACTGGTGCAAATGCACGTTATAAGGCCGCTTATGCAAGAGGGGCAAAACCTTAAGAAGACGTCTCAAACAGAAAACAATAAAGATAATAAAGAAAGTTCAAAAGGGGCTAATAATGATAAAAAAGAGCAAGAGAATAGCGGTGGTGAAGAAGCTGTTGCTTTTATCATAGAGCGTATTATAACGGCAGCGGAGACAAGAGAGGCAGAAAACCTTGATAAGGCTATGCTTCCTTTAATGTCGGGAGAAACCGTATTGCTTGTTGACGGGTATGATAAGGCAATTATTGTCGGAACAAGGGAAATGCAGAGCAGAGGGGTACAGGAACCCGTCAGTGAATCAGTGGTAAGAGGGCCGAGGGAAGGGTTTACGGAGGTTATTCGTTCCAATACGGCATTAATTCGCAGAAGGGTTCGTGATCCGAATCTTGTTCAGAAAACGTTCACGGTAGGAAGGCGCTCCAAGACACCGGTAGTGGTTAGCTATATCAAGGGAATTGCCAATCCGAAATTGGTGGAACGGGTGGAGAAAAGGATTAAGGAAATTGATATTGACGACCTGATTGAAGCCGGAGAGATTGAACAGTTTATAGAAGATAATAATTTGAGCCCCTTTCCTCAGATACAGAATACCGAACGGCCGGACAAGGCTGCGGCAGCTCTTATGGAAGGCCGTGTTGTCATTATGGTGGACGGCACTCCTTTTGTGCTAATTATGCCTGCCAATTTGTATCAGTTTTTTCAAAGTCCGGAGGACTATTATGAACGATGGATTATTGGCAGCATTTTAAGGTCATTGCGATGGTTGGGCTCATTGTTGGCTACTTTTGCTCCTGCAATTTATGTTGCCATTATATCCTTTCATCCGGGAATGCTTCCCACGACCTTGGTGCTTTCGGTTGCGGCAAGCAGGCAAGGTGTGCCTTTTCCGGCATTTGTAGAGGCATTGTTAATGGAAGTTACCATTGAGTTGCTGCGTGAGGCAGGGGCGAGGCTGCCTAAAGCAATCGGTCAGACAATTGGTATTGTAGGCGGTATTATTGTAGGGGATGCTGCTGTCCGGGCAGGAATTACCAGCCCCTTTATGGTTATTATTGTGGCCATAACGGCAATATCGTCCTTTATTATTCCTTCATACAGTGCGGCCATTGCATTTCGGGTGATACGGTTTCCAATTATGATACTTGCTGCAACATTAGGAATGTACGGAATTTTATTGTCTTTCATTTTTATCAACATACACTTGGTAGTGTTAAAAAGTTTCGGTGCCAATTATATGTCTCCGGTTGCGCCGGTACGGGTACATGATTGGAAGGATACTTTTGTACGTGTGCCTTTGCAGTTGATGAGAAGGCGCCCTGAATTTATTGACCCAATTGATATAGACCGATATAGGCAAGATCCTGTCAAGGAGGTGTAATTGCAAGGCAATGGACAGACAAAGGGATATGGATCGGATTAGTGGTGTACAAGTGACGGCGTTGGTTTCGTCTGCCGTTATAGGTGTAGGAATCATGTCTTTGCCTAACAGAATTGCAGATCAAGTGAAAACGGGGGCAACAGTGATAGCTATTGTTTCAGCAGTAATGGTACTGATTGCTACCTATATCGTTGCATTCCTTAGCAGACGCTTTCCTTATAGGACAGTGTTTGATTACGGTCCGACTATTGTGGGGAGGATTCTGGGAAAATTGATTACAGGGGTATTGCTGTTTGATTTTATATTGGTGTCTTCCATAGTAGTCCGAATGTTTGCTTATGTAATAAAGCTTTTTTTGCTGGAGCAAACCCCTATTGAAGTGATTATTATAAGTATATTGATGGTATCTGCTTATCTTGTGCAAAACGGTATTAATCCTATTGCAAGGATATGTGAATTGTTTTTTCCTATTACAATAATTGCACTGTCCTTATTGTTAATTTTGTCCCTGCAAAATTTTGATTTCAAGGAGTTATATTCATCATGGCAAATCGGTGCTATGGATTTGCTTAAAGGGATTCCTTCAACGATGCTTGCTTATTTGGGTTTTGAAGTGCTTTTAATTGTACCGGCATTTATGATAGAGCCTAAGGGTGTAATAAAATACGGAATTACGGGCGTAGGTGCAGCCGTCGTGTTATATATTGTAACCGTTGTGATGTGTATCGGTGTTTTTTCAGGGGACGACCTTAGATATCTTTTGTATCCTACTCTTGAGCTTGCAAAAACTATCTCTTTCCCGGGGGCTTTTGCCGAGAGATTTGACATATTTTTTGCAGTGTTCTGGGTTCTAGCGGTGTTCACTACCATTGCTATTTATCATTATTTATCTGCTTTTAGTATGACAAGGTTTTTCGGTTTGAAAAACTATCGGCCGTTTTGTTATTTTCTACTGCCGGTCATTTATTTTTTGTCGCTTTCGCCTCAGAATATTTATCAGACACGGCTTGCTGCTGCTTTAGTATCCTATGTGGGCGGTTTGGTATCTTTTGTTCTTCCCGTCGTTCTTCTTGTAACGGCGCTGTTAAGGAAGAAGGGAGTGAGTTACCGTGAAAAATAGGCTCTTTTTTCTGTTGATTGTTACATATATGTTGTTTTTAACGGGTTGCTGGGATGTTGTTGAGTTGGAAGACAGGGCTTTTGTACTTGGGATTGCATTGGACAAGGCGGAAAAAGAGGAAGATATTGTGGTAACCTACCAAATTGCTTTACCGTCTCAGATGTTTGGGGAAAATCCGGGAGGCGGGGAAAAGGTTAAAAATATCAGTACCGTTGCCCCTAATATTATTCGTGCCAATCGGCAGATTCTTACCAGAATTGATAAAGTGCTGAATATTGAGCATCTTCAGGTGATTCTTATAGGAGAAGAGTTGGCTCGGGACGGGTTTTATAAGCATATCGATTTGTTTTTCAGGGATATTAATGTGAGACGGAAAACAAACGTGTTGATTACCGAAGGAAAAGCCGCTGACTATTTTGAAATAACACCGTTGACCGCACTCAGTGCTTCACAATATATTTCGGATATCATGCGTTTGAATGAATCCCGTGTGCATCAAGTAAGTAGCGCTGTAGATATTTTGAAGTTGGCAATCAGCATCCGTGAAGGCAGGGATTATTTTATTACAAAAGTTTCCAAAGCGGAAAAGGATGTTGTGGTTTCCGGTGCAGCGGTTTTTAAATCGAATAAAATGATTGGTTGGCTGGATGCTGATGAAGCCGGAAAAGCCAAATGGATGATTAACGATCTGACGGCTGCTACCATCATTCTACAAGATGTGAATGGTATCCAAGGGCAGGTTGTTTTTGAAGTGCAAAACAGCAGGACAAGGATAAAACCTGTTGTACGTGGGGAGCAGGTAGAGTTTGACGTCAATATTCGTACCGAAGGAATTGTTGTTGAACGAGAAAATGTTAATTTTAATGTCAGTGAAAAGGCTGATTTTATCCACGAATTGGAAGAAAGCATTGAAGCGAAAATACGCCGGGATTGTATGGAAATTTTTGAGGCAGCTCAAAAGAAGTATGAGACGGATTTTTTAAATCTCGGACATTTGGTTCAATTATATAATGTTCGTTGGTGGGAGAAAAACGAAAAGCAATGGGAACGTATTTTTAAAGATGCAAAACTGAATTTAAATGTTGACGCGTATATAAGAGGTGTGGGTCTGACGGAATAGGAGGATGCTTTCATGATAAGGGATTTGTTTCTTATTCTATCGGGAATTGTGTCGGTTTATTTTGTGGCATTATGTATTTATTCAGGGCTTATTTGCATTTTGTTTGTAGGACCGTATATAAGAGGCGGAGGTTATAAGACGGAGGCAAAGTTGTCTGTGTGGGGAGGATATGTGTATATTGTGGGCTCTGTCGGTTTATATATTTTAATTCGGTTGATAGTGTAGTTTCTCTATCATTAAATGTTAATTTATGGAAAAATGAAATCATCCAATATCTTCAACAGTGATGGTAGAATAACTTTTGATAGAAAAAGTTAAAATAATATTGGAACACCTATGAATTTAAGAAAGGATGAAATAAGATGGCTACAAATGATACACAAACCAGAGATATGGGAAGTGTTATTGGCAGCATCGTAGGCCGCTTGGTAGCAGCAGCCGTTATATTGGCAGTGACGGCTTTTTTTACTCCGGGATTTACCATTAATAATATTTGGTCTCTTATTGTTGCTGCCATAGTCTTGTCATTACTGGATTATGGTATTGCAAAACTGTTTAGAGCCGATGCTTCGCCTTTTGGAAGAGGAATTGTAGGATTTGTTCTTGCAGTAGCAATTATATATGCAACCAGTTTTATTGTACCGGGATATAATATTAATTTATTCGGAGCCATTGTTGCAGCAATTATATTTGGAATAGTGGACGCAATTATTCCGGGCAAGGCCATGTAGTATAAAATTTCAAAAAATAGGTATAAACTCTTGAGTTTATACCTATTTTTTGTTAATATTAAGAAAATGAATTTGTATTATGATAAATGCGTGCGAGAATATATGCGGGCGACCACAGGTCGCCCCTACGGCAGGACAAATCATAACATTAACCAATGTAGGGGCGACCTGTGGTCGTCCGCAGCAAATATTGTATATATAAACGGTGAACAGGTGACAACAAATGCGGATACTGGTTTTCAGTGATACCCATGGGAGCATTTCAAATTGTGTGAAAGTGATTGATGCCATACAAAAAGTGGATATGATTATCCATCTGGGAGACATTTTAAGGGATGTAGAAGATTTAAAAGCTCTGTATCCTGATATCCCCATCGAATATGTTTGCGGAAATAACGATTTTCATAGAGGCAATGTTCCGTATGATAAAATGGTTGAAGTAGAGGATAAAAAAATATTTATCACTCATGGGCATTTATATCGTGTAAAATATGAATATGATACTGTATTCAACAAGGCAATGTCCGTAAATGCCGATATTGTATTATTTGGGCATACCCATGAAGGGTATGAAAATCATAGACAGGGGATTTTTATGATGAATCCTGGCAGCATTAGTTTGCCTTATAGGGGAAGAGGGTCCTATGGGGTAATAGAAATTGATGACGGTAAAATAGGAACGTGTATTTGTACGGTATAGTGTGTACGGGACTAAAAAACGGAATGAGGTTTTTGGCATGGCAAGAAAAAAGCCTAATTATGCTTATGGATACGGTATGTTTGTTTTAAGTATTTTTAGTTTTATTGCGGGGGCTTCAACGATAAGATCTCAAGGTTTCACCCCTGTTGCGGCAGGGACTCTTTTTATGGGGCTTTTCCTTGGAGTCCAGTATTTAAAAGAAATGGGCAGAACACCGCCAAATGTTATTAAAGTGTTGACATGGATATCGGTAATTGGTTTTTTCATTGTTGATATGATATTGGTTTATGGTTGGATAAAGTAGGGATTTTTATGAAGGTGGAAATATTAAAAGCGTTAAAAGAAAATCCGCAACAATATGTTTCAGGCCAGCAGCTTAGCCGTCTTCTTGGAGTATCCAGAACGGCCGTATGGAAATACATATCCGAGCTAAGGCAGGAAGGGTATCAGATAGAGTCTTCCTCAAGGAAAGGCTATAAGCTGATAGCATCTCCTGATAATCTGTCTGCAGAGGAAATTTTAGTCAATCTTCATACAAGTTTTTTGGGAAAGGAAATACGGTATTTTGAGGCCGTATCGTCTACCAATAACGTTGCGAAGGAAGCGGCGGCTCATGGGTGTATGGAGGGAACGGTTATTATTGCAGACCGGCAGGTGGCAGGGAAAGGCCGGCTTGGGCGCCACTGGGTGTCACCTCCAAAGTCCGGTATATGGATGTCCATAGTATTACGGCCCAAAATACTTCCTATGCAAGCACCTTTTATTACTCTTTTGGCTGCTGTTGCGGTAAGTAAGGCCATAGAAGAGATTGCTCAGATTAAGCCGGGAATTAAGTGGCCGAATGATATTGTCATTCATAAAAAGAAGGTATGCGGAATCCTTACCGAAATCAGTGCCGAAATGGAACAAGTCAATTATCTTGTTGTGGGAATTGGGATTAACGTGAATTTTGATATCAGTAATTTTCCTGACCATATTAGAGAAACGGCTACATCCATTAAAGCCGAGACGGGCACTTATGTTAACAGGGTTGAATTGATTGTGTCTTTATTGGAAAAGTTTGAATGTCTATATAGCAAAGCCTTTGATGAAAAACTCAGGCCGCAGCTGATGGAAGAATATAAAGCCTATTCCGTCACATTAGGGAACAGAGTCAGGGCAGTTTCTATGAATCATGCCATAGAAGGTTATGCAGAGGATATTACCAATGACGGAGAATTAATGATCCGAACGGATGACGGAAAGCTACATAAGATTATATCCGGCGAGGTATCCGTCCGGGGAATGTATGGTTATGTTTAAATGATCATAGCAATTGTTGAATAGGAAGGGGATAAAAATGCTTCTTGCAATTGATGTAGGAAATACCAATACGGTATTGGGCGTTTATGAGGATGAAAAGTTAAAAGCATATTGGAGAATGCGTACCGATAAGGATAAGACGGCAGATGAAATCGGTATTACGTTAATACAGTTGTTTGAGTATGAAAATATGAAAGTCAGTGATATAACAGGTGTGATTATTTCTTCCGTGGTTCCGCCTATGATGTATTCTCTGGAACATGCCATCAGGAAGTATATCAAGGCGGAATATCTGGTTGTAGGGCCGGGCGTCCGCACAGGGATGAATATTAAATATGATAATCCCCGTGAGGTAGGAGCCGACCGAATTGTGAATGCCGTTGCAGCGTACGAAAAGTACGGAGGCCCTGTTATTGTAGTGGATTTTGGAACCGCCACAACGTTTTGTGCCATTTCGGAGAAGGGAGAATATTTAGGCGGTGTCATTGCTCCCGGAATCAAGATTTCTATGGATGCATTGTTTGAAAGGGCTTCAAAGCTGCCCAAGGTGGAATTGATAAAGCCGGAAAAGGTGATTGGGAAAAATACCGTCAGCAGTATGCAATCCGGTGCCATTTACGGTTATGTAGGAAGCGTTGACTATATTGTAAACAGAATGAAACAGGAAATGCTGCAGGATATACCGGATAAAAATACAAACATCAAGGTGATTGCCACCGGAGGTTTGGCAAGAATGATTGCCTCGGAATCCGAAACCATTAATCAAACGGATCCGTTGCTTACGTTGGAGGGGTTAAGGATTATTTACCACAGGAATAAGGTGATGGATATTTAAGATTACCCATTGTAGAGTATTGTAGGGACACCATACATGGTGTCCGAAAAGATACATGATTCATATATTCCTAAATGTCTATTTGTCTTCGCCGTGACGCTGTCGGGGCTGTCGCATAAGCGGGCAGGCATGGAAACCTGCCCCTACAACAATGACGATTTATCCATATATGAACCGTATCCCATGTAATTCCGTTATAAATTTTCACGCAATTTCACTTTGTCTGTTCCTACTTTCCCCGATAATCTCATATTTCTTCCCCAAATATTCCAGGACGTCCAGAACCCTGTTCAAATGCTGTTTTGTGTGGTTGCACATCAGGCTCATGCGTATACGGGATAATTTTTTGGAAACGGCAGGATATTGAACCGGATTGACATATATTCCTGCTTCATGCATTTCACGGCATATTTCACGAACTTTGAAGTCGTTGCCGATAATAACGGGGAAAATGGCCGTTTCGCTGTTCCCTATGTTAAAGCCCATTTCCGTAAGGTGTTTTTTAAAGTAGCGGGTATTATTCCACAACTGCTGCCTTAGTTCCGGTTCGCTTTCTATGACGTTCATGGCTTCAATAAGTGAAGCAGCGGTTTGAGGTGTTTGTGCGGTGGAGAACATGTAGGTCCTTGAATAATAGCGCAAATATTCGATGATTTCCTTACTGGAAGCTACAAATCCGCCTACAACGCCCAGTGCTTTACTGAATGTGCCTGCTACAATGTCTACCTTGCCTTCTATTCCGAAATGTTCGGGTGTGCCTCTTCCGTTCTTGCCTATCACACCGGTTGCATGCGCTTCATCCACCATTACATAAGCTCCGTAATGATGAGCAAGATCTACAATTTGGTCCAGTTTGGCAATATCCCCGTCCATGGAATATACTCCGTCAACGATGACCAGTTTGGTATTGTACTTGTTTTGGCATTTTTTCAAAACTTTCTCCAAAGAGTCCATGTTGTTGTGCCTGAAAAATTCTACATTGGTATTTTTGCAGCCGTCTATAATACTGGCATGGACCAACATGTCCAAAACGGCGACGTCTTTTTCACGCAGTAGTGCGGCAACGGTGCCGCAGTTGGAACCAAAACCGTTTGTATAGATAATGGCGGATTCACAGCCTTTAAATTCAGCCGTCCGTTTTTCCAATTCTATATGTATATCCAACGTACCACCAAGTAAAGGCACGCTTCCGGCGCCGGTTCCGTATTTTTTCAGTGCTTCTATTCCCGCTTGGATGGTTCTGGGGTGTTTGGTCAGGTTGAGATAATCATTGGAGGCCATATAAATCATTTCCCGTTCCTTGCCTGAATAAGGATCCAGTATTTTCATTACAGGGCCTGAACCGGTAAGGGAAACCCTACGGTATTGGCTGTGATGTTTTTTGTTCATATCCAGGAGATAGTCGTAGAAGTAAGCAGCTCTTTCTTTTATATCCATTCCTTCCATATCGTAAAAATCGGCAAAGTTATATTTGGTAGAATCCATCATACTCACCTCAATATAATCTTTTATCTTAATATTTAATAATATTTTTCCCGAGACAAGTTTATTACATTGATTTAATTAGTAATTTGCAGTGTAATCTTTTGAATTAAGAAGTTTATTGAAGCAAATGAAAGATATTTAAAGGAAATAAGATATTATGATTATTGAATAGGGGCCAATATTATGTTAGTATTTCTACATGTCAAAAACATTTGTATTTCGTACAAGGACAGTGAGCAAAATGAGCAAAGAACCTGCTTTTTATTTGGTGAATTCCGCAGTTCTTCCGGAAGTTTTTGAAAAGGTAGTAAAGGTAAAAAAGTTATTGCAAAGCGGTGAAATAACAAAAATTAATGATGCGGTTAATCGGGTAGGGATAAGCCGCAGTACCTATTATAAATATAAGGATTATATTTTTCCGTTTTTTGAAACGTCACAAGGGAGAATTATTACACTGTTTTTTGTATTGGACGATGTGCCGGGAATATTGTCAAGTATACTGAATATTATCGCCAAGTCACAGTCCAATATTTTGACCATTAATCAGAATATTCCTATTAACGGAATAGCTAATATTACCATTTCCCTTCAGACAAGTAACATGAATATGGACATAGAAACATTAATCAACCAATTAGAGAAGATTGAGGGTGTAAGAAAAATTGAAATCCTTGCACGAGAATAATGGAACGTTATACTGAAATTGCAGGGACGCCGTACATGGCGTCCGTTTGTGAAATACATAATGTATAAGTTAATCATAGTGAATTAAGATTGTATGTTAGGAGGCAAAAAACATGGTAAAGATAGGAGTAATGGGTTTTGGAACCGTAGGTTCCGGTGTTGTTGAGGTGATTCGAAAGAATGCGTCAAGTATCAGCCGTAAGGCAGGTCAAACAATAGATATTAAATATATCCTTGATATAAGGGATTTTCCGGACAGCCCTGAAAGGCATTTGTTAACGAAAAATGCGGAGGATATTTTAAACGATGATGAAATCAGTATTGTAGTCGAAGTTATGGGTGGAGTTGAACCGGCATATACTTTTACAAAACGGGCTTTGTTGTCCGGAAAGCATGTGGTAACGTCCAATAAGGAACTGGTTGCGGCACACGGTGCGGAACTTCTTGCCATAGCCAGGGAAAAGAATGTGAATTATATGTTTGAAGCAAGTGTGGGTGGTGGTATTCCCATTATCCGGCCGCTGAACCAGTGCCTTGCCGCCAATGATATCACCGAGATTGTCGGGATTTTAAACGGTACCACCAATTACATTTTGACCAAAATGATAAAGGAAGGGCAAAGTTTTGAAGATGCCCTCAAGGATGCACAGGACAAGGGCTATGCAGAGCGGAATCCTGAAGCTGATGTGGAAGGATATGATGCCTGCAGGAAGATTTCCATTTTGTCTTCCCTGGTATTCGGTAAGCAGGTGGATTCCAATAAAGTCTATACCGAAGGAATCACAAAGATCAAACTGGAAGATGTGGAATATGCGGACCGGATGGGAAAGGTTATAAAACTGTTGGGAATCAGTAAAAAAGTGGGAGATAAGGTATATGTCCGGGTTAGTCCCATGATGATTTCAAAAGATCATCCGTTGGCAGGAATCGAAGATGTATTTAACGGCATTCTGGTGAGAGGCGATGCCATCGGTGAAGTCATGTTTTACGGCAGAGGCGCAGGAAAGCTGCCTACTGCAAGTGCTGTGGTTGCTGATATTATTGATATTGTCAGGAATTTGGACAGAAATAATAAATATATATGGGTAAAGAGCGATGAAGATTTCTTATTGGATTATGGGGAATATGAAGTTTCCTATTTTGTAAGAGTGAAAACGGATGACAAATCTTCTGTTATGAATGAAGTTACCAAGGTTTTCGGCAATTGTAATTTTGTTTTTATTGAAAATGAAAATGCTTCCGATGAAGTGGCGTTTGTGACGCCAAAAAGAAAAGAAAAGGATTTGCAGTCTGCGTTAAGCAAAATCAATTATTTGGATTGTGTAAAATCGATCCACAGTGTTATACGTGTGGATCAAGATTAATATTATAAATAATGAATGTTTAGGAGGGAATTAGATAAAATAAAAGAAGACAAAAATAGGGGAAGGAAGGGATGACATCAATGGAACAAAAATTCTGGCATAGCCTGGATGTAAAGCAAATTGCATCGGAATTGGGGTCTGATGTCCAACTGGGGTTGAATGACAGCCAGGTTGCAGAGAAACTAAAACAATACGGCTATAATGAGATTCAGGAAAAGAAGAGAAAAACACTGCTAGGGATGTTTCTTGCGCAGTTTAAGGATTTTATGGTTATTATTCTTCTGATTGCAGCTCTCATCTCTTTTGGATTGGGTGAGAGAGTGGATGCAGTGATTATTATGGCAATTGTTGTGTTGAATGCCATATTGGGGGCTGCGCAGGAAAACAAAGCGGAAAAGTCGCTTGAAGCCCTGAAAAAATTATCGGCGCCTACGGCTAAGGTACTGAGAAATTCCAAGGTGTCTGTTGTACCTGCAAGAGAATTGGTTCCCGGCGATATTATTTATTTGGAAGCAGGGGATTTTGTGCCGGCAGATGCCAGACTGATAGAAGCAGTGAACCTTAAAGCGGAGGAATCGGCACTTACAGGAGAATCGGTACCGGTTGATAAGAGTGCGGAATTGATTCCTGAAAAGGAGATTCCTCTGGGAGACCGTAAGAATATGGTGGCCTCCGGCAGTGTGATTACTTATGGGCGCGGTACTGCCATTGTGGTTGCAACGGGAATGAACACCGAAGTAGGCAAAATTGCAGGAATGATTTTGGAAGGTGAGGAAGTCGCCACACCGTTACAGAAAAAGCTGGATGAGATTGGAAAGGTGCTTGGAATTACAGCACTGGCTATTTGTGCGGTGATTTTCCTGATAGGGGTTATAGAACGCAGAGATGTTTTTGAAATGTTTTTAACTTCGGTAAGTCTTGCCGTTGCCGCAATCCCTGAAGGTTTACCTGCTATTGTTACTATTGTATTGTCCATGGGCGTGCAACGGATGGTGAAACAAAATGCTATTGTTCGAAAGTTGCCTGCTGTAGAAACGCTTGGCGGTGCGTCGGTCATTTGTTCCGATAAAACAGGAACCCTGACCCAAAATAAAATGACGGTGGTGGAACTTGCAAGTGCGCAGAAATCTTGGGAATTAAGCGGTTCCATTAATACGGAAGACCAAGCCATGGTTCATACCATTTTGGACATGTCGGCACTGTGTAATGATTCCAGGCTTGAAAAGGTGGATGACCAATGGGAGGCAGCCGGTGATCCTACCGAAACGGCGTTGGTGATTGCTGCGGCGAAATACAATCGAATTAAGCCGGAACTGGAAGTTCAAATGCCTCGTGTCGGTGAAATCCCTTTTGATTCTGACAGAAAGCTGATGACTACCATTCATAAAATCGGTGAAGGGTATCGGGTGATTACAAAGGGAGCCCCTGATGTTCTGTTAAGCCGTTGTGTCCAGGTATGGGACGGCAATGCAGCGGTGGCTATGGACGAAACCCAAAGGAGCAATATTGAAACGCATAACAGCAGTATGGCAAGCAAAGCGTTAAGAGTTCTGGGCGTTGCGTTTAAGGATATAGAGTCGATGCCGGAAGAACCGGTCAGCGATGAGATAGAAAACGGCATTACCTTTGTAGGCCTTATCGGAATGATCGATCCTCCGAGAGAGGAAGCCAAGGAAGCGGTAAAATTGTGTAATGATGCAGGAATTAAGGCCGTTATGATTACAGGGGACCATAAGGCAACGGCGGTTGCCATTGCCCGAAAGCTGGGTATTTTAAAAGATGAATCGGAGGCCCTGACCGGTTCGGAATTGGAACAATTAGACCAGGAGACGCTGAATCAGAATGTGGATAAGTATTCGGTTTATGCAAGAGTGTCTCCGGAACACAAGGTAAAAATCGTCAAGGCATGGCAGAGTAAGGGGCAAGTGGTTGCCATGACGGGTGACGGCGTGAATGACGCCCCTGCGTTGAAAAGTGCCAATATTGGTTGTGCCATGGGCATAACCGGTACCGATGTGGCTAAAGGCGCTGCGGATATGATATTGACGGATGATAATTTTGCCACCATTGTTGCTGCGGTGAAAGAAGGAAGAGGGATTTTTGACAATATAAGAAAGTCCATTCAGTTTTTGCTGTCGTGCAATATCGGGGAAATTCTTACTCTCTTTATTGCTATGCTACTGAATTGGGATTCGCCGCTTCTTCCTATTCATATTTTATGGATTAACCTTGTGACTGATAGTTTGCCTGCCTTGGCACTGGGTGTGGAGCCGGTTGACAAGGATATTATGAAAAGGCCTCCAAGGGATGCCAACAAAAGTATATTTGCAGACGGATTGGCAACCGTCATAGGATTACAGGGCGTGATGATTGGGCTGCTTACGCTGATTTCATTTATATTTGGTAAGAATCTGTTATCCCAAGGGTTGGCTCACGAAGATAGTGTTATTGTTGGGCAGACAATGGCTTTTGCAACGCTTGCTTTTTCTCAGTTGGTACATGCGTTTAACGTGCGTTCCGCAAATTCCTTGTTTAAGGTGGGAGTTTTTTCAAACAGAATGATGTTGCTTGCCTTTGCAATATCGTTTTCCATGCAGTTTTTAGTACTGGTTGTACCTGCATTGAACCAAATATTTAAGGTAACGGCACTAAACGGATCACAGTGGCTAACCGTCATTGGTTTGTCCTTGGCACCGTTATTGATTGTAGAGATAGGCAAGCTGTTCAGGAGAGCAAAAAATTAGATGAGCATAAATTTGTAGGGGGTCGGTTTTCATACCGACCCTTGTGTATGGATTGCATCGTATATGAATTATTAAATTGTAGGGACGCCATACATGGCGTCCGTAAATGGAAATACTGGTTTCGGACATCATATATGTTGTGCCTACAGTATGCTAAATTGGTATGCTAATATTTAGCGGGCGAACACAGTTCGCCCCTACAAAAGTTGATGTGACGTTTATGATGTATGGATATAGGTAATTCGTATAGTAATGTACATATTGCAATTGTAGGGACGCCATACATGGCGTCCGTATATAAGGATACATATATCATCTGTATCTAGTGTAGGGGCGACCTGTGGTCGCCCGCAATGATGACAAAAACTTATAGAACAAAGGAGACTTAAACCATGCCAAAGAACAAAAACGACAAAACTTACTCCAATATCCACGACGAACAACATCAGGATTGGGCAGAGGACCGTTTGGAAGGGCGAAATCCGGTGATGGAGGCCCTTAAATCGGGACGGGAGATTGACAAAATCCTTGTCCAAAAAGGGGAACGCAACGGTTCCATTATTCGAATCCTATCCATGGCCAAGGAAAAGGGGATTGTTATTCAGGAAGCAGAAAAACAAAAGCTGGATTCCCTTTCGGTTACAAAGGCTCATCAGGGTATTATTGCCTTTGTGGCAATGCATCAGTATGTTGAGGTAGAGGACATTCTGGCACGGGCCCGGGAAAAAAACGAACCTCCTTTTATTGTTATACTGGATGAAATAACCGATCCCCATAATTTGGGTTCCATTATAAGGACAGCCAATGCTGCAGGGGTACACGGGATTATTATACCCAAAAGAAGGTCGGTGGGGCTTACCGCAGTAGTTGCCAAAGCTTCTGCAGGCGCCGTTGAATATGTACCGGTTGCCAAAGTAACCAATTTGGCGCAGACCATTGAACGATTAAAAGAACAAGGGTTATGGATTGCAGGAGCGGATATGAGCGGTGAACAGGATTTATATCATGCGGATTTGAAGGGCCCTATCGGTTTGGTTATAGGCAGTGAAGGGGAAGGAATTGGCAGGCTGGTCAAAGAAAAATGTGATTTCTTGGTACGAATCCCTATGAAAGGGGAAATCAGTTCGTTAAATGCTTCGGTAGCAGCGTCCATTATGATGTATGAAGTGCTGAGACAACGTTCTAACTAAGGGCCGTGATGCGCAAATTTAATGGTAATTATTATACATGTAGCGCCATACATGGCGTCCGCAAATCATGGCGCCTGTAAATGGATATGCTAATTACGGACACCATATATGGTGTCCCTACAGTATGCTAAATTGGTATGTGAATATAAACGGGCGACCTGTGGTCGCCCGCAAAAAATATGAATAAATTTTTTAAAAATAATTTTAATAATCCTATTCAAATACAATAACGGCCTTTTTATTTTTAATTCTTAACAGAGCAGTTTCGATAATTCTGAAATAGTGATTCAGGTTTTTGGTTTCAAGGTAGGAAGTAATCATGTCCTGTCCGATTACCAAATCCATGTACTGAGGCTCACTGCAAACCAGGACGGCTTTTCCGCTGCCTAAGACGGGGGTTTGGTAAATATTATTTACTAATTTGCTTACTCTTTCATATTCGGTCATGCCTGTGCCGGGTTGTATTCTTTGGAGCTTAAGGTATAAATCCGGACTTAAAATAAGAACTTTTCTTCCTACCAGGTCACTTTCCAAAAATTTCATCAGTGCTGCGGAAACATCTTTTACAGGATTTTCGCCTTCCTCCCAATTACTGATCGGAAGCTTGGTAATTCCTTGTGCGGTAAGAAGACCTTCATATCCAAATGCTTTATTCCCTAGGAAAATGAATTCATCTTCTTTTTTGGCAAAAGCTGCACTTGCCTGACGGGCGGCGGACAAATCCACCGGCATGCCGCTCTGTTCACTGAACTCCAAATCTCTCCACAGAAGACAAAAGTCTTGAGTCAATAAAGGTATTTGTTCAAACCTTCTTCCATGGATTTGTACCAAACTGTCTTCATTTTCTTCTAATTCGGATAAGTCATCCACATTAATGGCTTGTACACCTGCGCCTAATGGGCCATATATGTTCAAGAATTTCCGGCCGATCAAAACTTTTTTTGCCATGGAAACAACTTCATGGTCTATTTTTTCCCAAAGTTCCTCTGAAATTGGCGCTCCTTCTCTTGATAAAAAATCCATATTAGCCCCTCCTGTCCTTTTTTATTCTTCAATTAAACTGCCGACAGTACTGGCCGGTTTGTCGGATCCGGCAGGCTTTGTCGATATATTTAATTCTTCCAGCATCTCTTTTACTTCTTGTTCACCTTCAGCAAAAAATTCAGCTTCCTTGGGATCTAAATGTCTCAATAAAGTCATTAGTTCACCAACATGAGCCTTTTCCTCATCCCTTATATCTGCGAGTATTCTTTTTGCCACAGGGTCATCTGTTGCCTGGATATGCGCATCGTACACATAAATGGCTTCCAATTCTCCTGAAATATCAAGTCTTATAGCTTGAATCAGTTCTTCTTTGGTTAATTTTCTTGGCACATTTGCCGAAAAAGGATTTGCAAAAGCAGCCATTTTTTTACCTCCTTATGTAAATTATATGGAAACCGCATTAACAATATATATATACCCATTGAAGCGCATATTTAAACAAAGTTTTCACAAACATAAATCGTTTCGGGCAAAAATTCTTTTCTAAATGGCAAGATGAAATGCAACCATAAAAAAACAGGAGTGCATTTAATTTCATTGATGAATATTATGGAAAAAACATTGCGAAAAGGCTTAGAGCCTGTTAACGCAGTAGAGGAACAGCCACATCACCTGTTTGAGCGATAGCGAGTTTGATGTGGCCCGAAACAAGTTTACAGCTCTTTGCCTTGTAGCTTCGGTTTTTGGAATAATATTCATCAACTGAAAAACATGCACCCAACAAATAAAAACAATACACAATTGTAAATATGGTTATTTGATGTTATAATAGTTTTAATTGGGAGGGATTCGATGTGAAAAAGTTTTTTGATAAAAGCATAGATATTACTCATAATATAAAAATGATTGATTGGCTTAAAAGCGAACTGTTAACGGATGTTGCCGATCTTTTTAAAAAACTTGTAAACGGCGTGCAGGAAGATACGTTGGATATATTGGGCGAAATTATCTCCAATTTAATTATTGAAAGTTACTTGTTAGCCAGACGGTTGGGGATAAGTTATAATACTATTGATTTGAAGATAGAAAATAAATTAAAGCTGGGAATGATTGAAGAGCATGAAATTGAAAAAAGATACGGCGATTTATCGGAATTGTCAAAACACTTGGTTTCTTCCAGAAGTTCCATATCCAACTTTTCCCAAAATTCTAAGAAATAACAGTGATTGCAGTGCGTTTTTTTATGAAAAATTCCGGAAGGAGATTTTTATATGAACACAAGTTTTAATACAAAAATGTTGATAGAAGTTGCAGTTCTTAATGGAATCATCATCTTGCTTACAATTGCCGGTTTTTTCATACCGTCTATTATGGGAGTTACCATTATTTTTAGTGCTGCAATGGTGGCCGTGTTGACCGTCAGAACAAGCAGGAAGATTTCGCTATATTGTTTGCCGATTTTATATATTGCTGCATTTTTAGTGACGGGGCAACCGATTGGTGCCGGAGTTATGGTTTTCAGTTTTTATTTGCCAGGAATGGTTATGGGGTATGGTTTAGAGGAAAAATGGGATTACAGGACAATCCTTGTTGGAGCTTCGGCAGCATATTTATTTCCGGTTCTGGTTATCATAGTAGTTTATAATTGGGTAGAACATGTAAATCAAATTGATAAATTCATTTTGCAGCCGTTACAGCAGTTTTTAGACGAATCGAAACAAGGTATGCAGGATGTTTTTAAGATGTATAAGGATTTGGGTATCACGATCGATGAGAATACGGCACTTGCTACAATGAATAAGGTTTTTGAAATGATAAAAAATATGGTTAGTATATTGATACCCGGATTCTTTATAATTTCAGCCGCCGGTTTTTCATTCATCACTTTGGCGGTTTCAAGATTTATTTTGAAGCGAAAAGGGTATCATTATGACTATTTGCCCTTGTTTTACGAATTAAGAGTGAGTAAAGGGATGGTAGCCGCTTTCGGGATTTCGTTAGTATTATCGATATCGGTTGATAATAATGTGATTTCTGCCGCATTGGTCAATATCACATTTATTTTGTTTATGGTGATGAGTTTGTGCGGGGTATCCGTGTTGGATTATTTTATACACCGCGCCGGAGTTCCCGGTGTTTTTAGAATCATTATTTATATGGTATTAGTGGTAATATTGACAATAATGTCAATGGCAATGCCCCTATTGCATCCGATATACTTTTTTGCCGTTCTTTCATTAGGCGACAGCATTTTTGATTTCAGGAGACTGAAAAATAAGGGAGAACATTATGAACAGTAAAAAGTTTTGCAGTTTATTGATACCTGGAATAAAATTATATATAGCCATTATTTTTTGTTTAGACGTTATCATGCTTTTCTACAATTATTGGATTTCGCTGATTATTTTTTTCATTCTTTGCTATTTGTTATACTACAATGCACGCAATAAGAATTTAAAAGCGAAAGAAATGCTGGAATATATTAAAGATTTGCAATTTGATGCGGATTCCGTTACAAAAGATACCTTGTTGAAACTGCCGCTTCCTATGGTAGTTCTGCAGTTTAACGGAGTGATTAAATGGTATAATTCGAAGTTTGCAGAGATTTTTGAACAGGATGAATTGTTTGGAACGCCCATACAATCTCTGATAAAAGATTCACAAATCACAAAATTGATAGGAAATAAGGAGGATGTATCGGTAAGTTTATCCCATGGGGATAAAACGTATCAAGTTGTCAGTAATGTGGTTATTGATGAAGTACGGACAAGTAACAGCATGATTATTCTTTATTTTATTGACCATACCGATTTGGTGAATTTACAAAAAGAATATATGGACAATAAAAGTGTGGAAGCTATTATCATGGTGGATAATTATGAAGAAGTCATGCAAAATACGAATGATGCCGGGAGGGCTCAAATATTTGCCGAAATTGACAAGAAAATTGCAGATTGGGCTTCCTTTACAGGTGGAATGCTTAAGAGATATGAGAGGGATAAGTATGTTTTTATTTTTCACCGTAAATATTTAGCCGAATTGGAAGCAAAGAAATTTCACATTTTAGATGAAATTCGAGAGATTAACATTGGCAATAAAATTCCTGTTACCTTGAGCATAGGAATTGGCCTTGACGGAAAAAGCTTGGCGGAAAATGATGCATTTGCAAGAGCCGCCATTGATATTGCTTTGGGCAGGGGCGGCGATCAAGTGGTGATCAAAGACGGTACCAAACTTCGTTTTATCGGCGGAAAGACGAAAGAAATGGAACGAAGGACGAAGGTAAAGGCAAGGGTCGTTGCTTTTGCGTTAAGGGAACTGGTATCGCAAGCTGATAAGGTTATTATCATGGGACATCAAAACGGGGATGCGGATTCCTTAGGAGCATCCGTAGGGCTGTACAGAGGCATACGAAGTAAAGGAAAAGAAGCATATATTGTGCACAGTACCGCAAATCCTACCGTTCAAAGGTTAATCAAAAGGCTTCATACGGTGGATGAATTCAAAAATGTATTTTTAACAAGGACTCAAGCGTTAGATATGACGACCAATAAGACGCTTCTTATTGTAGTGGATACTCACAGGCCCAGCTATGTGGAGTTTCCGGAATTGTTAAAAAAGACCGAACAGATTGTGATTATTGACCATCATCGCAGGGCGGCGGAATTTATTGAACCTGCCGTGTTGGTATATCATGAACCGTATGCTTCATCCACTTGCGAAATGGTGACGGAAATTATTCAATATATGGATGAGAACATTAAACTGAGTACCGTTGAAGCCGAAGCGCTTTATGCAGGTATTACAATGGATACCAAAAACTTTATTTTTAAAACCGGGGTACGAACTTTTGAAGCGGCGTCTTTCTTAAGGCGGGCCGGTGTTGATACGGTATCGGTAAAGCGGTTGTTTCAACATAATATGCAAACGTTTACTACCATAGCACGTATCGTGGAAACAGCGGAAACCGTGCATGGAAATATTGCTGTTTCGGTCTGTACGGAAGATATTGCGGACAAACACCTGATTATTGCGCAGGCTGCAGATGAATTGTTGAATATTTCCGGTATTGTGTCATCCTTTGTTATGTGCAAAGCTGATAATGAAATTATTATCAGCGGCAGATCCTTTGGCGATATTAATGTACAACTTATTTTAGAGAAGTTGGGAGGCGGCGGACATCTTACCGTTGCCGGTGCCCAGCTTTTCGGCGTATCTGTAGAAGAGGCCAAAAAACAGTTACTACAGGCAATTGAAGAATATTATGAAGAAATGCCACAAAAATAACCTAAATATAAAACAGGGAGGTCTTAAAGATGAAAGTTATTTTACAAGCGGATGTTAAAGGACATGGAAAAAAAGGGGATATAGTGGATGTCAGTGACGGATATGCACGTAATTTTTTGCTTCCCAAGGGACTGGCAGTAGAAGCCAATGCAACTAATCTTAACGCAATAAAAGGAAAGAAGGAAGCCGAGGCGCATAGAAAACAGCAGGAACTCAGTCAGGCAAAGGAAATTGCTCAAAAGCTTTCAAATATTACCGTAACCATGAAAGTCAAAGCAGGTGAAAACGGTAAGTTATTCGGTTCTATTACCAGTAAGGAGATTGCCGAAAAATTAAAAGAACAGTATAATATTGATATAGACAAAAGAAAAATTAATCTTACGGAACCTATAAAAATGCTTGGAACATTTCAAGTGGAAGTTAAGGTTTATCCTGAAGTAACAGCCAAGTTAAAAGTTTCTGTTATTCAAGGATAGTACAATTTAGAAAGTAAATTTGTGAATGAAGAATTTATAAATGTTCCATTCTGCATTCTCAATTCTTCATTCTTTATTCTGGTGGTGAATGGGATTATGGATATGCCGTTAGGGCGCATTATGCCGCATAATGTGGAAGCAGAGCAATCGGTATTAGGTGCAATGATTATTGACAGGGAGTGTATTGCTACTGTTACCGAGATTATAAAAAGTGAAGATTTTTATAAAGAGAATCACAAGGAAATTTTTGAAGCAATCATCGATCTTTTTGATCAGAATGAACCTGTGGATATTATTACTGTTGCAGATCAGTTAAAAGTTCGTGGGACTTTGGATGCAGTGGGCGGTTTGGAATATTTAACCGATTTGGTGACACAAGTTCCGACAACGGCTAATGTGAAATATTATACGAAGATAGTGGAAGAAAAATCCATGTTAAGAAAGTTAATCAAGGCTTCGGTGGATATTGCCAACATGAGTTATGAAGCCACTGAAGAAGTGTCCTATATCATGGATTTTGCGGAAAAGCAGATATTTAATATATTACAGAAGAGAAATTCACAAGGATTTGTATCCATTAAGGATGTATTAATTGAAAGTTTTGATAAAATTGAGGAATTATATAAAAGCAAAGGAAAAGTTATTGGAATTCCCACCGGCTTTATTGACCTGGATTTAAAGACGGCAGGACTTCATCCTTCCGACTTAATTTTAATTGCGGCACGTCCTGCCATGGGGAAAACCAGCTTTGCACTAAATATTGCCCAATATGCGGCTGTCCACGCAAAGGTTCCTGTAGCCATATTTAGTCTTGAAATGTCTAAGGAACAGTTGGTGAATCGAATGTTATGGTCGGAGGCTTTGGTAGACAGTCAAAGAATACGAACAGGAGAGTTACAGGATGAAGATTGGCCCAAGCTTGCACGGGCAGTGGGTCCTTTGTCTGAAGCGCCTATATATATTGACGATACCCCTGGGATTTCCGTTGTAGAGATGCGTGCAAAATGCAGAAGGCTTAAGTTGGAAAAAAACCTTGGACTTGTTGTTATTGATTACTTGCAGTTGGTACAGGGACGGGGGAGAGCGGAAAACAGGCAACAGGAAATATCCGAAATATCCCGTTCTTTAAAGATACTGGCGAAGGAGTTAAATGTGCCGGTCATTACTCTTTCTCAGCTTAGCCGTGCACCTGAACAACGAGCAGACCATAGGCCGATTTTAAGTGATTTGAGAGAATCCGGCGCCATAGAACAGGATGCGGATATTGTTATGTTCCTATATCGGGATGACTATTATCATCCTGATACAGAAAAGAAGAACATTGCAGAATGTATTATTGCAAAACATCGAAACGGTTCTACCGGAACCATTGAGCTTGTATGGTTAGGGCAGTATACCAAATTTGCTAATTTGGAAAGAGTTCAAAGCTAAGTTTGTGGGTAGCGGATAAGTCAAGAGGCAAGGATGTGTGTTGGTGGACAAAGTAACGGAAATTGTCAGAAGGACAATACAAGAGTATCATATGTTAAGGCCTGGTGACGGCGTTGTAGTAGGAGTATCAGGCGGACCGGATTCGGTGTGTCTTTTACATGTATTAAATTCTTTGAAAAATGAATATTCTATTAATATCTATGCAGCGCATTTGAATCATCAATTGAGAGGTGAGGAAGCCGATAAAGATGAAGATTATGTGAGGAGGTTATGTGGGCAATTAGGAATACGTTTTTATTGCAAGCGAGTGGATATATCGTCTGTGGCTAAGAAAAAAGGGATTTCAGAAGAACTTGCGGGAAGAGAAGAGAGATACCGTTATTTCTTTCAGGTGGCTGAACAGGTAAAGGCCGACAAAATAGCAACCGCACACAATTTAAATGATCAGGCGGAAACAGTATTAATGCATTTTATACGCGGGGCCGGTTTGGAAGGTTTAACCGGTATACCTCCTGTAAGGAAGGACGGTTTGATACGTCCGCTTATCGGGGTAAGCAGACAGATGATTGAAGAATACTGCAACGTACATCATCTGCAACCGCGCATTGATGCAACCAACCTTGAAAGTACGTATACACGCAATAAGCTCAGACTTCAACTGATTCCCGACATCATGCAGTACAACCCAAACTTTATTGAACATATGGGAAAGACTGCAAATATGTTAAGGGAAGAAAATGATTTTTTTGAACAATTTGTCAACGGCCTGTTTCAGGAGAATATTCATGTTGTAAAAGGTGGTGTGTCCATTTCCATAGGCTTTTTACTAAGTCAGCATGTTTCCGTTTGCAGAAGGTTTATCAGAAAAGCCATTGAATTTGTAAAAGGAAACTTAATTGATATAGAATATAAGCATGTGGATGAGATGATAAAAATGATATCTAAAAAAACAACCGGTCTGTCAATGAGTTTACCGGAGCATATAAAGGTAAAAGTGGATTATGGTTTTTTAAAAATTTTGAAGAGCGTTGAGTCAGAAGTTGAATACCCTCCGTATAAATACGATTTAAAAATTGGGGAAACCGTTTATGTAAAAGAGGTAGATGCTTTTTTTACTGCCGAATTGGTGGATGTTGAGCAGTTAAAAACGATAAAATTCGATCAATATACCAAAGCTTTTGATTATGATGCCGTACGTGAGGGAATATATATTAGGAACAGGTTACCCGGTGATAAATTTCAACCTTTTGGAATGAAGGGAACCAAAAAATTGAAAGATTATTTTATTGATGAAAAAGTTTCAAGAGAGCTAAGAGATAAAATACCTATTATCGTGACAGGGAATGACATCATGTGGGTAGTAGGGTATCGTACGGATGAACGGTTCAAATATACCGATCAATCTAAAAATATATTGATAATAAAAGTTGTAGGAGGATTATTAAAGTGATTAATGATGTTGAAAAAGTATTATTAACGCGGGAACAATTACAGGAAAAAGTAAAGGAACTGGGGAAGAAAATCAGTGAAGATTATAAGGATAAAAACCTGATGATTATTTGCGTTCTTAAAGGCGGTGTGGTTTTTACCACCGATTTAATAAGAGAGATTACCGTTCCTTTGGAACTTGACTTTATGGCCATATCAAGCTATGGAGCTTCCACCTCTACATCCGGTGTGGTTCGAATTCTTAAAGATCTTGAAACAAATATTGAAGGGAAGGACATACTAATTGTAGAAGATATTATTGACAGCGGACTTACGCTTAAATATCTTAAGGAGATGTTAATATCCCGGGGGCCTAATAGTGTGAAAATATGCACCATTTTAAACAAGCCTCAAAGACGTCAGGAAAATGTTAAAGTGGATTATATCGGCTTTGATATTCCGGATGAATTTGTGGTGGGATATGGATTGGATTATGCGGAAAAGTATAGAAATCTTCCGTTTGTGGGCGTACTTAAACCGGAAATTTATATTAAATAAAAAAGTGATGGATTTCCATTTTATTTTGTTGTTTTTTTGTATTATTTGTGTTAGTATATTATAACAAACAGGACAAAAAGACGTCTGTTTCCTTTTCATGGACAAAGGCGCATAATAAATTATATTTTTATTTTAGTCGAAATATTTGACGGTATTTGAGGGAGGGAGCTTATTGAAGAAGTACTTTAGAGGAATTAGTTTTTATATATTACTTTTTGTAGTAATATTGATGATTTTTGCTTTGTACAGCATTCCTACCAAGTCAGAACAAAAGGTATATTCTGATTTGGTAAGGGAAATAAAAGCCGGAAATGTAATAGAACTGGAGATTATGGATAGAAAAGGGGTAGCGGTTTTAAGAGATCATACCGTGATGGAGGTTACCATTCCCTCTATAGACATTCTGAATGAACATGTAGGGAAGGAAATTGAAGAGCAGATTGACAGTGGACAATTAAAGTTTGATACTCCGCAGCCTCCTACACCGCCATGGTGGATTACCATTTTGCCGACGCTGGCACTGGTTGTTATTTTCATTTTGTTCTGGGTGTTTTTCTTGCAGCAATCGCAAGGTGGCGGCGGCAGAGTGATGTCTTTCGGGAAAAGCAGAGCCAAAATGTTAACCGATGATAAGAGAAAGGTTACGTTTGATGATGTGGCAGGTGCCGATGAAGAAAAGGAAGAATTGAAAGAAATTGTGGAATTTCTTAAAGCACCTAAAAAATTTATGGAATTGGGAGCACGAATTCCTAAGGGCGTTTTGCTTGTGGGTCCGCCGGGAACAGGTAAAACCTTACTTGCAAAGGCAGTTTCCGGAGAAGCCGGCGTTCCGTTTTTTAGTATAAGCGGTTCGGACTTTGTGGAAATGTTTGTGGGTGTAGGTGCGTCCAGGGTAAGAGATCTTTTTGAACAGGCGAAGAAAAATGCACCGTGCATTGTATTTATTGATGAGATTGACGCCGTTGGAAGGCATAGGGGTGCAGGACTTGGCGGCGGTCATGATGAACGCGAGCAGACTTTAAATCAGTTGCTTGTTGAAATGGACGGATTTGGAGCCAATGAGGGCGTTATTATCATTGCAGCAACTAACCGGCCGGATATTTTGGACCCTGCACTTTTAAGACCGGGGCGTTTTGACAGACAGGTTGTGGTTGGAATTCCGGATGTAAAAGGAAGAGAAGAAATCTTAAAAGTACATTCCAGAGGGAAGCCGTTAGGACCTGATATTGATTTATCGGTATTGGCCAAAACAACTCCGGGATTTACCGGTGCCGACCTTGAAAACCTGATGAATGAATCGGCATTGCTTGCTGCAAGGCGCAATAAGACTCAGATTAATATGCAAGAGTTGGAAGACGCAATGATTAAAGTAATTGCCGGGCCTGAAAAGCGGACGCGGGTTATCAGTGAAAAAGAAAAGAGAATAACGGCGTACCATGAAGCAGGGCATGCTGTTATAGCAAAGTTGCTTCCCAGTCAGGACCCTGTACATCAGGTGTCCATTATTCCAAGAGGAAGAGCCGGCGGATATACGCTTTCACTTCCTAAGGAAGATAAATATTATGTTTCTAAAAGCGAGATGTATGATGATATTATTGAATTACTGGGCGGCCGTGTTGCTGAGAAGCTTGTACTTGATGACATAAGCAGCGGGGCGTCAAATGATATTGAGAGAGCCACGAATCTTGCAAGAAAAATGGTTACCAAGTACGGTATGAGTGACAAGCTTGGACCCATTACCTTTGGTTCGGACCAGGAAGAGGTATTTATCGGCAGAGATTTTGCACAATCACGAAACTTTAGTGAGCATGTAGCGGCTCAGATTGACCACGAAATAAAAGCCATTATTGACGAATGTTACAATAGGTGCTATCAATTATTGAAAGAAAATATTAATAAACTTCATAAGGTGGCACAAGCACTTCTTGAAAAAGAAAAATTGGACAGAGAAGAATTTGAAGAAATATTTGCCAGTGCATAAAGAAACTGCAGGAATTGTTCCTGCAGTTTTTGTTGTCTTTTTATAGGTGGGACAAAGAAACGTCCCCTGTCCCACCTTCTTGCTCATCTTACTTTATGGTTGCACGGAAAATGGATTCTCCGTTAAAATTTTTATAATCCAACCATATACCGTCGTTATTTGCCGTAAAATTACCGGAGCCGCGGATGTTCAGAGATTTTCCGGATGTCGTATAGGAGCCTTTTGCCTGATATTCGTTTTTGTCGGTTACAATAGACAGGTCAGAATCAAAAAAATTAATATGGTTATAAGTAATGGAGCCTTTTAAGGCAAGATTCATATGGTCGGCATTGTCAAGATCACCATGTCCGGTTGCATTAAGAAAAAATTTTTTGCCGTTTATTATACAACTAAAATGGATGTCGGCATAATTGATCAGTTTTTTGCCGTCTCCCAGCTTGATATCCACAATAATATTTGTCATGTCGATATTTTCAAAATCAATGGAAGTATTTAAAGCACAGACGCAATTATTGTAAATGTAGAGTTTTACCAGAATATCATTCTTGAGTTTCTCGTATAAACCGGATGTTTCAGGCATTATACTGTTCAGAATATTACTAATGCCGGACTCGGAAATTTCAATTCCAAGCTTGTCGGAAAGCTCATTTGCAAATTTTTTTACTTTATAGTGAACGTAATCATATGTTTTGTCGGTTTTAATTTCATTGCAGAATTTTTTAAAATCATTACGACTTATGATGACATGATACACTTTACATTTTACATCATGCCCGTTTAACGTTATGATTTCGGAACCGGCTTTCAAAACCTTTAGGATTTTGTAAAAGTCTTTCAGATATTCATAGTTGAATAAAACCTCTTGAATAGCGTCGTTGCTTTCGCTGTTGGTATGAATAACCAGCTTGTCGTTTTTTGAAATATTTAAAGCTACGGAATCTGAATTCAAAGCAAAAGAGGAGGGAACTTTTTTATAGCCAATCCTTTTTGTTATATCATAAAACCGGTCGGTCAATTTAACCGATGTATTCAAGAAACATAAAGCAACATATCCTTTTTTGTCTCTGTAAAAGATCACAGAAACTGCAATGGAGATTATAACAGTAAATAGGATGATGGATAAAATAATTTTTTTCTTCACAATGCCACCTCTTTTTTTAACAATATCACGGATGAAGCAATGAAGTCAAGATGGTGATTAAACGGATGTATATTTTTCAATTGATGAATATTATTCCAAAAACTGAGCTACAAGGCAAAGAGCCTGTAAACTTGTTCCGGGCCATATCAAACTCGCTGTCGCTCAAACAGGTGATGTGGATATTCCTCCACTGCGTTAACAGGCTCTATGCCTTTTCGTAATGTTTTTTCCATAATATTCATCAATTAAATTGAATGCATCCTGGTTAAACATAATATATTTACATAGGAAAGAAAAAGTAGTACAATTATTGATTAAAGATTTGATTAGAGGACAGGTGGTTTGTTGTGTTTATGAAGCATTGCTTGGAAATTTATCAATCGGACGTAAAAAAACTTGTCCGCAATTGGGTTGCTCTTGTTGTTGCCATAGGAATTGCATTGCTTCCTTGTTTATATGCTTGGATTAATATCCTTGCGTCCTGGGACCCTTATGGGAACACAGGAGGCATAAAAGTGGGAATTGTCAACCTTGACACAGGTTCGCAAATTAGGGATATCCATATTAATATCGGAGAGGAACTTGTTGCGGAATTAAAAGAAAACAAAAAGCTGGGATGGACCTTTTTTGAAGATCGTTTGGAAGGCGTGGAAAAAGTAAGAAAAGGGGATGTCTATGCTACTATTATTATACCGTCTGACTTTTCTTCAAAAATGGCAACGTTGCTTGATGCAACTCCGAAAAAACCGGAACTTGAGTATTATGTTAACGAGAAAATTAATGCCATTGCGCCTAAAATGACGGACAGCGGGGCGACGACCTTGCAGAGAACAATATCTTCGACTTTTATTGCAACGGTGGTTGAAAAGGTGTTTGAAATATTAAATCCACTTGGCTATAAAATTGACGATCATTATGATGAAATTGTGAAATTTCAGAGTTTCCTTAATCTAGTCGACGTAGACCTTCCTAAAGTCAGTGAACATATGAATAATCTTTTGAATAAGGTGGATGAAAAAGGGAATATTTTACTTGATGATGCGGATGAAGATGTTGTCTTTTTAAGAAATATTCTTTCAAACGCCATTTATTATACTGATGAAGTAGGGCGTAATGCACAAAATATTAATCATAAAACGGCAAAATCCGCAGCGGAAATTAAGGCTTGTCTTTCAGATGCGGAGAAGCTGATGGATAGTGTTACGACTACACTTACAACGCTTCAAAATTCATATGAATCAGATTCATCCAATCTTTCAGACAGGATTCTGGAAATGTCCTCCATTGTGGAAGACCTTTCAGATGCATTGGAAAAGCTTGACCGTAATGCGAATCGTATATTTGATGTTTTATTGAAGGCAGATACCGAGAATATAGTGAATAGTATTAAAAATTTTCAAGCGCATCTTGTCGACCTTAATTCTGCTCTTAGCTACGCAAATAGGGCGGTCAATATGTTTTCATATGCGGACAATGATTTAAACAATCTGGTAAAAATAGTTTCTGATTTAAGTTCTGCTGCAGATGAGCTTTATGATAAAATTGAGTCGGCATTTTCCAAGATCAAATCCGTGTTACAGGAAGTAGAGAATTTTTCCAATGCCGTTGAGGAAGCAAACGTAACGGAGGCGATTGAGGAAATAGACAGTTTGATTGCAAGATTGCAGAATAATGAAAAGAAGTATTCCTATATTATAAGTATACTGAATCGAGTTAAAACAAAGCTTGCAAACGGGCAGGACATTTCGATGGATGTATTAAAGCTTAATGTAAGTGTAGGGAATCTTCTTTCAGATATAAATTCAAGCCTTGATAAGGTGTTAAATATGTGTGAATCGATAACCAATCACATTTCAAGGCTTTCCAGAAACATACGTCTTTTTAGAAGGGCTCTGGATACTACCGACAATGCTTTGGTATTAACTTTACGATCCTTACGATCCTCCATTAGCGATATTGTAGATCTTCTTGATAACGTAAATGATATTCTTGAAAAAACAGAGAATCTTGAGATGTCTGATTTTTCGTCCAATGTACAATCCGGGGTTACGTTCTTGAACAATTTAAGCAATCATTTGAATGAGCTTTCTACTAAAATTGAAAATTCAGAAGCGTTGGAGAGTTTTCAGGATACCATTGACAATACCATTTTGCTTGCTTCCGATACCCGGAAATTGCTTGACCGTTTAGTGAAGGAAATTGACGGCGATTTTATCACATCCCTTCAAAGTTTTCTAAGCAATGTAAATAATGCCTCAGGTGATCTTAGCAGTATTTTTAATCGTGGTATAAAAGGGCTTGACAATACAAAGGAGTTTCTTGATAAACTAAACGGTAAGACAATCAAAGCAAGTGATTTGCGAAAATATCTTCATCATTTTGATACTTATGCCGATTCACTGGATGAAATAGCGGATAATGTACGTTCGCTTTTAAGTACAATGGACCTTAAGGAAATTGTTGATATTATGAAAAATGACGGTTCCGTAGAGGGAGACTTTTTTGCTTCACCGGTAGAACTGAATACGACCAAGCTGTTTCCCATAAAAAATTACGGAGCAGGCCTTACACCGTTTTACACCACGCTTTGTCTGTGGGTCGGCGGGCTACTGCTTTTGGCCATTTTTACAACCAAAGCGCTTAATGTAGATTTTTCATATACGCCAAACGAAGAATATGTGGGAAAATATTTATTTTTTGCATCCTTGGCACTAATTCAAGGCCTGTTAGCTTCCTTTGGTGATGTTTTTATTCTGCGTGTTGAAATGGTTCATCCTTTACTGTTTATGTGTCTTTCTATGCTTTACAGTGTTGTATTTATTACGGTATTATATACTCTTGTTTCCCTGCTCAATAATGTGGGCAAGGCAATCGGTGTAATATTGCTTGTATTCCAGATAGCAGGCTCGGGAGGAACATTCCCGATACAATGTACGCCTTGGTTTTTTCAGAAACTTTATAAGTTGCTTCCGTTTACTTATGCAATAAACGGTATGCGTGAAGCAGTGGGTGGAATTAATTATTCAGGATTATTACTGGATATGTCGGTAATAGTTTTTATTGGCATTATGTTTATGATTATGGGGCTTATAGGCAAACGATATGCCAATCGAGCTCTTGCAAGATTTAGTAAGATGCTTGTGGAGTCCGGCGTAATTCATTGATGCCCCTTTTGAAATCTGGACAAGCACTATTCGTTCGTTGCCTTCATAATCTATAGTATAAATGGTTATGGAGGTGGCTTTGTGAAATCCAAAAAAAGCTTTGCAGTAGTAGGTGGAGATTTACGGCAAGTAAAAATGGCGAATAGTTTGGCCAATGACGGTCATTATGTAAAGGTTTACGGTTTTCAGAATATAGAGTTTTTAGATAAAGTTGTTGTAGCCAAAGATATTGGTGATGTTCTTGAAAATACAAAAGCGGTTATTATGCCGTTACCTATTTCTTTGGATAATGAAACCGTCAACGTATCATTTTTTGATGAAAAAATATATTTGGACGATGTATTTCAGCAAATGTCAAAAAATCATATATTATTGGGCGGACGTATCAGCGAAAAGATTCATAATTTAGCCCGAATATATAGTATATATACGATTGATTATTTTGAACGGGAAGAGTTGACGGTACTCAATGCAATACCCACGGCCGAAGGGGCCATACAAATTGCGATGGAAGAACTTCCTATTACTTTACATAATAGCCAATGCCTTGTATTAGGCTTTGGGCGTATAGGAAAAATACTGGCCAGAAAACTTTGGGGGATTGGCGCAAAGGTAACCGTTGAGGCAAGAAAATATGAAGATCTTGCCTGGATTAAAAGCTATGGCTATGAAGGCATTCATCTGAATCAACTTAGCAATCATATTGACAAATATGACGTTATTTTTAACACCATCCCCAGTGTCATATTAACCGAAGAAATATTGTCCAAGATAAAACCGGACTGCCTGGTGATTGATTTAGCTTCCAAGCCCGGCGGTGTAGACTTTGAAATGGCAAAGAATCTAGGGATAAAGGCAATATGGGCGTTGTCTCTTCCGGGGAAGGTGGCACCTAATACGGCAGGTGAAATTATTAAAGATACCGTTATTAATATTATGAATGAACTGGGGGTGTAGACATGGATTTCAGTCAATTAACGGTAGGATTTGCATTAACCGGTTCATTTTGCACCTTCAAAAAAGTCCTTCCTGAAGTAAAAAATCTTGTGGATAAAGGAGCAAAAGTGATTCCCATTATGTCGGAAAATGCTCAAAAGACTGACACTAGGTTTGGTAAGGCACAAGATTTTATAAAGGAATTGGAGCAAATTACCGGCAATCCATTAATAAACAGTATTGATACTGCCGAGCCCATTGGACCGAAAGCACTCCTAGATATTTTGGTTATAGCGCCGTGTACCGGAAATACGTTGGGAAAGCTGGCCAACGGTATTACCGATACGTGTGTTACAATGGCTGCAAAAGCACATTTAAGAAACGGAAGGCCGGTGGTCATTGCCGTATCCACCAATGACGGATTAGGTGCAAATGCAAAAAATATAGGGTTATTACTTAATACAAAAAATATATATTTTGTTCCCTTTGGGCAGGATGACCCTCAGAAAAAATGTAATTCCGTGGTGGCGCATATGGACATGATCATTCCGACTATTGAAAATGCCTTACAGGGAAAACAAATACAGCCGGTTTTGGTTTCTAGGTAGTTAGGAGACAGCCGTATTACTATTGTTGGTAATACGGTTTTTTTGTTTAAGATTGATAAAATAGATTAAAACTAAGAATAGAAATACCGTAAAAGCAAAAAGAAAGTGAGAGATATCGCATGGATATTTCGAAAATCAGTAATGACGGACTCTTATTTTATTATTTTACCAATAAAAAGCGTCTGGATGCATTGTATAAGCAGCAAAAGGAAATTGAGGAAGAAATCCATAAAAGAATTGAAGAAATGCGCATTAAAGCCGGTAAAGGAGAATTTATCCTATTCGAAACCGAATAAGATGACATAATCTTTTTGTTTTATAATAAATTGCAACCTCTTCATTATTCGTAAATTAACAGTTTGTCCACATAATTATCAACAGACTTATCCACAGCCTGTTGATAATTATGTAGTCTTTTTTTTGTGTGTCTTTTTTTTATCTTTATCATATTATGAAGATGTGGGAAAAATAGGTGGCTGTTAAGACAGGATAGAAAGTAATGAGATGCATGAAGGGGGCAATATGAATGAAATATGAACCAATCCATTTCGAAGGGATTAATTCAGAAATATTTATGAATATGAAGGATACCTTGAGTCAATTCGGGATTTCAGTGCCTGAGGGAAATGAAGGTTTTCTTTCCGGAGAAGGTTTTTCCGGTGTTTTTAAATGGAATGGTGAAAAAGAAACTCTTACCCTTGAACTGATTTCAAAGCCTTGGTTTATATCGTATGATACGGTAAAAAGCGTTCTTTGCAATGTCATCAATAATTATGTGAATAACTATCCAACTAGATAGTTATTTTTTTCACAATCCATATTGACAAATATTTAACAATGTAGTATAATCATAATTGTTAAAAGATTAACAAAAAACAAATAGCAATATTGATTTCAATATTGTTATTTAACATAGATTTGAAAAAATACAAGTTTACAAAAGGAGGTAATTACAATGGCTGAAAAGCAATTGAAAAATAATGTTGCAGAACAAACCGATGTAAAACAGATGATTGACGATTTAGTTGCAAAAGCAACGAGAGCGCTTGATAAATTTATGAGTATGAATCAGGAACAAGTGGACCATATTGTAAAAGAAATGGCTAAAGCAGGTTTGGACCAACATATGCGTCTTGCCAAAATGGCAGTGGAAGAAACCGGCAGAGGGGTTTATGAAGACAAAATTACAAAAAATATTTTTGCTACCGAGTATATTTATCATAGTATTAAATATGATAAGACGGTAGGCATTATTAACGAAAATGAATTTGAGGATTACGTGGAAATTGCTGAACCTGTAGGAGTGATAGCAGGTATTACGCCTGTCACAAACCCTACTTCAACAACCATGTTTAAAGCTATTATATCCATGAAAACAAGGAATCCGATTATTTTTGCATTTCATCCTTCGGCCCAGAAATGTAGTGCTGAAGCAGCAAGAGTTGTAAGAGATGCAGCGATTGAAGCCGGGGCGCCGGAAGATTGTATTCTTTGGATAGAAAAACCTTCCGTTGAAGCAACTCAGCTTCTTATGAACCATCCGGGCGTATCATTGGTGTTGGCTACCGGAGGGGCAGGAATGGTTAAGGCTGCATACAGTACCGGTAAGCCGGCATTAGGTGTAGGACCGGGGAATGTGCCTTGTTATATTGAAAAAACGGCCAATGTAAAAAGAGCGGCTACCGATCTGATTCTTTCAAAAACTTTTGATAACGGTATGATTTGTGCTTCAGAGCAGGCAGTTATCGTAGATAAAGAGATTGCTCAAGAATTTGAAGAATTTATGAAAGAAAATAAATGTTATTTTCTCAATAAGGAGGAAATTGATAAACTTTCAAAAGTAGCCATTGATGAAGAGAAATGTTCCATGAGTCCTGCCGTTGTAGGACAATCTGCTTACAACATAGCCAAGTTGGCAGGGTTTGATGTGCCGGAAGATACCAAGATTCTTATTGCCAAGCTGGATGGGGTAGGTCCTGAGTATCCGTTGTCCAGAGAAAAATTAAGTCCCATTTTGGCTTATTATATCGTTGAAAATGCGGAACAAGGTATTCAAAGGGCAGTGGAAATGGTTGATTTCGGAGGACAAGGACATTCTGCAGTGATCCATTCGGAAAATGAACAAATTATTGAAGAGTTTTCAAAACGCGTGAAAACAGGAAGATTGATTATCAATTCTCCTTCCACTCACGGTGCCATTGGTGATATTTATAACACCAATATGCCTTCATTGACACTGGGTTGTGGAACATTTGGAAGGAATTCAACCACTTCAAATGTTTCTGCAGTAAATCTTATTAATAAAAAGAGAGTGGCAAGGAGAAGAGTGAACATGCAGTGGTTTAAAATACCTGAAAGAATATACTTTGAATACGGTTCCACCCAATATCTTGAGAAAATGCCGGACATCAGCAGGGCATTTATAGTAACCGACCCGTTGATGGTTAAATTGGGATATGTGGATAAAGTATTGTATTATCTCCGGAAAAGACAACAGTATGTCCACTGTGAAATCTTTTCTGACGTTGAGCCGGACCCATCGGTAGATACGGTAATAAGAGGCTGTGAGTTAATGAATAAATTCCAACCGGACGTAATTATTGCTTTGGGTGGAGGCTCGGCAATTGATGCGGCGAAGGGGATGTGGCTCTTTTATGAGTATCCTGAAACCGATTTTAATGATTTAAAGTTAAAGTTTATGGATATTCGAAAAAGGGTATATAAATTTCCTAAGTTAGGACAAAAAGCTAAGATGGTAGCCATACCGACCACATCCGGTACAGGTTCGGAAGTAACTTCTTTTGCAGTTATTACCGACAAGACCAAAAATGTCAAATATCCATTGGCGGATTATGAGTTAACACCGGACGTAGCAATTATTGATCCTGATTTTGTTATGACCGTTCCTCCTTCGGTGACGGCTGATACGGGAATGGATGTATTGACCCATGCCATTGAAGCATATGTATCTACAATGGCTTCGGATTTTACCGACGGACTTGCGATAAAAGCCATTCAACTGGTATTTGAATATTTGCCCAGAGCATACAAAAACGGAAATGACAGGGTGGCAAGAGAAAAGATGCACAATGCTTCTTGTATTGCAGGTATGGCATTTACCAATGCTTTCTTGGGACTTAATCATAGTATGGCACACAAACTGGGCGGAGAATTTCATATTCCTCACGGCAGAGCCAATGCCATTTTGCTGCCTCATGTTATTGAATATAATGCACAGAAGCCGACGAAGTTTGTGTCCTTCCCGAAATATGAGACTTATATAGCCGATAAGAAATATGCTGAAATAGCCAGAGCGTTGGGACTGAAAGCCTCTACCGTTGAAGAAGGAGTTAAGAACCTTATAAAAGCTGTTAGAGAGCTTATGAAAGAATTAAATATGCCGTTAACCGTTAGTGAATGCAACATTGATAAGAAGCAATTTATGGCCAAGGTTCCTGAATTGGCAGACAAGGCATTTGAAGACCAATGTACCACAGCCAATCCGAGATTACCGTTGGTCAAAGAGATAGAAGAAATATATATAAAAGCTTTTGGAAAATAAATAAAAGGCAATAAAAAATAGAATGGGTGACGGAAATCAGTCCGTTGCCCATTATATATTCAATCCGGCAATAAACAGAAATACCAAAATAAGAAAAAGCAATTGGTCCTCTACACCGTCTATTAGAAAGATCAGAATTAAGGCAAGTAATATGAAATCATCTTTGCCAAATCTTCCGAAAAATTTTGTTGTTTTATTGTCATCTTGGCTTGCAGGATGGCTGTCCGACAAAGGAAGCGGCGGAAAGGGCTTTTTTTCTTCGGGCTCATAATCCTGAGGCTTTAGGGGGGTAATGATTTCGGGTTCCATGGAGTGATCCATGATGGTATCTGATGTCTTTGAGCTTTGTGGTTCAACAGTATTTTCAGAGTCTTCGTTTTCATTATTTTGACTCATTGGTCTTTGCGGAATTTGGTTATCAAAATCATAGCCCTGGTAATAACGCCTATACATTGATTTTTCCCTCCCTTATAAATCAAATTCGTTGATAATGGCTGATAGTTTTGAAAGATGTACCATTTTAATGGCACTGTCTACCCTTGATAATCTTTTAGGACTTAAGTATGGTTTTAAAGCTTTCAGAAGATTTACCAAAGGATCTTCAGTATGTGATATCTGGTCGTATATTTTTTTTATTTTTATGATGGTATCATGATTGATTTCTTTGACAGATGATGAATATGTTTCGTCGTGGGATTCTTCACGGATATCGTTACTTTTTTGCAGATCCGATTCGGTTTCTTTTTTTGTATTGAGAAAGTTAACCAACATTTTTAAAGTTTCAGCGGCTCTCTCATCCTTCATCATGTCTTTAAATAAATCCATTGTTTTATTGAGGTTGTCTTCCATACTTATCCCTCCGTAATTTTATGAGGTACGGTTTCCGTCTTAATCGCTGTTGTCTAAAAAGTCATTGATTTTTTTTATTAAATCAGGATTATTGGTTAATTCTTTAATCAGTTGTTCTTTATCCAGGTTGTTCATTTTGTCGGTAATTTGGTTTACATCCATATTTTCTAATTTTTCTGCAATTTGTTTTTCATCTATTTGATTCAATTGTTCCATCAGTTTGTTTTTATCAAGTTTTTTCAGTTTGGTGGCAAGTTGTTGGCCTTCCTCCGTATTCATCATATCGGAAATGGTTTTTAGTCCCTTTTGAATTGTTTCAGGGTCTATGTTTGATAAAATCTGTTGAAATTTTTTTTGAAGATCGCTGTTCATGTATAAAAACCTCCTCATTATTGCCGTATGCAATAAAAATGCCATACATTAATATGTATGGCAAAAATATAATAAATATCACTATTTTTTAAAAATAACATCTTATTTATAAAGAGTCTGTATTTTATGAAAACAGCGGTGTTAAAAAACCCATGATGAACCCTAAAAAAGCACCCAGCCATATGATGGCTTTTAATTCTTTGTCTACAATATTTAAGATTAATTCTTCTACTTCAAATACATTATAGTCATTGATTTGTTTTTCAATGACGGCGGGTATATTAATGGCTTGAATGATATACTCAATATTTTGGCCAATGATGTTGTCAAGAATATTGGTCATTACTCTTTGAACAGTGTCCATATCATCTATTTTTTGAATCAGCTCTTTTATTTCCATTGTCTTAACGGAAGCAATTTGGTCTTGCACCAGTTCGTCAATCCATTCATGGGAGTCCGAGTAAAGCAGATCGCTGACTTTCGATATAACGGTGTCTTTTATGGATTGTACGATGCTGCTGTTAAAACTTAGCGCCATTCTAATTAAAGGATTGGATAATTGCTTCTCAATATATTGGTCAATGCTTTTGGAAATGTAAGCGGTGATTTTTGTAATCACCTCAGGGTCTTTTATTTTTTCTTTCAAAAAATGGGAGATGTAATTTTGTATTTTTATCATAATGGTTTCGGATATTTCGGCACCTAGTAGGTTTTGAGCGGCAGCTTGAATGCTTGTAGTATTTTCTTTTAATTCGTCCGTTTTTTTACGGATTAATTGCTCAAATTTTTCATGGAAATCGGGCGAAATAAGGGTATTCATAATGATATCTTTATTTAGAAGCTTTTCTCCTACTGCCAGACCTATGCTTTTGGCTATACGGCTTTTTTCACGCGGTATCATTCCGGGGGTAAAGGGTAAACGAATGCCGAATAAGTATTTTGCTGTTCGCGGCCGAAACAGCATTTTTATTGCAACCCAGTTTGTTATGTACCCGATTAGTGCACCAACCAATGGAGCGGTTATGTATGTTTTCATATATTTTTTCTCCTTTGTCAATTGTTCCAAATTTTTATATATTTGAATGTATTTCATTTAGTGGATGAATATTATGGAGAAAACATTGCGAAAAGGCTTAGAACCTGTTAACGTAGTGGAGGAATAGCCACATCACCTGTTTGAGCGACAGCGAGTTTGATGTGGCCCGGAACAAGTTTACAGGTTCTTTGCCTTGTAGCTCAGTTTTTGGAGTAATATTCATCCACTAAAAAACTCTTATCTACTTGTTAAAACAAAATGGCTTCATTTTCAGCCTTTTCTATGTTAATATAATATATTATACTAAAATATCAAGGGGATGTATAATGAATTTTTTTGTTACTTTAAACCAAACATTTGTATTGTTTTTATTGCTTTTAATAGGCTTTTTAATACGAAAACTGAATATTGTAGATGCTTCTTTCAGTAAGAATTTATCCGGTCTTTTGTTCAATATTATTATACCTGCTATGATTATTTATTCCATGAATTATCCCTTTACCATAGAACGGCTGATTCAAAGCGGCTGGCTTGTTATTATTTCCGTTGTGGTACTGATTGTTTCAGGCATCATAGGAATTTTGGTGTTTGGGCTTATTGAGAAGGATGCCTTGTCGCGTAATATATATGAATTCGGCATGATTTTTTCGAATTTCGGTTATATGGGTTTTCCGCTGTCGGAGGCTGTATTTGGCCGTGATAGTATTTTTTATACGGCGGTTTTTACCATGCCTCTTTACATTGCTGTGAATTCCTATGGAGTCATGATGATCAAGAGAGGAAAGGACAAATTTGTTAAGATGGATTTAAAACATGTTGTTAACCCGCCGATTGTAGCGGTGTTTATTGGTTTTTTGCTGTTTTTGTTTTCCATTGAGCTGCCCAAACCCATATTTATGACCGTAGAAATGATTGCCAATACCACTACGCCGCTTTCCATGATTCTTGCGGGTATTCTTTTGGCAAATGGGAGATTTGTAGAAATGTTTGCCAATGGTAAGGTGTACCTTGCGTCATTTATCAGGTTACTGGTACTGCCTCTGTTGATGCTTTTTATGTTGAAACTGTTTACCAATGACCGATATATGATTGGGATTCCGGTGATTATAACGGCTATGCCTATTGCTGCAAATTGCTCCATATTGGCGGAGCAATATGACGGGGATGCGTATTTGGGGGCTCAGTGCGTATTTATATCAACGCTGTTTTCCATTTTGACCATTCCGTTGATAGCACTGTTGCTGTAGGGCATGTATTTACGAGGCTGTCGCACAAGACATAATATTTACCTATCCTACGGGCGATTCTTGAATCGCCCCTACACTGGATATGGATTCATATATGGAGAAATCGTTATTGTTGTAGGGGCGACCTGTGGTCGCCCGCAGAGTCACGGTGAAGTCAAATAGAAATTTGGGGAATATCGATTTAGGAATATATGAATCCGTATTTTTTAATGCAAATACGGTCTATCGTTTTGTGTTTCATATAAATTTGTGTAGAATTTATATTCCGTATCTTGTTCCGTATCTTCCGTATCCACTTTTACCGGTTGTTTGGTTTCAATGGATTTAAGAATATCGAATACCATTTTGACATCGCTGTATTCTATTTCCGGTGTGCATTTGATGTCTTCCAGACCCATCATGGCATTGTAGAAGTTTAACAGTTCGTTATAATAGCCTCTTTCGGGTGTGTATGGCACCGATTCCGTATTTCCGTCATAATACGTGATATAAATGGTTCCGCTTTTCTTGTCTTCCAAATAAACTTCTCCATTTGTACCGAATATTCGAAGACCAATTAGAGGTTTTTGGGTTTCTTTTCCGTGAGGATAATATACATACTGTCCTATAACGCCGTTTTTAAATAATATTTGCGTGTTTACCGACATATACGGGTTAAAATCTTCTTGCTGGGGTCTTCCCATGGCATATACGTGATCTACGTCACCGAAGATATATCTCATTCTTGCGACGTCGTGGAGTGCCGCATCAAGAAACGCACCGCCTTTGAAGTTTGGATGTTGGCGCCATTCCTTGGCTGCAAAGGTATCCTTTGTCATTTGGCTTTTAAAATCTGCGGCATTGTTTTGTATGAAATAAACTACTTCACCTATTTTCCCTTGACGGATAATATCCCGGATTTTATTGTTTTCTTCATTGTAGCGGTAATTTTCGGCAATCATGATTTTTACATTGTACTGTTTACTGAGATCCACTAATTGTTTTGCGCCTTCCAGTGTGGCTGCCATAGGTTTTTCTGCAATGAGGTTTTTGCCGGCTTTTATGACTGCGGTTGCTACTTCAAAGTTTTCGGAAATGGGGACCATCACATCGACTGCGTCAATGTCGGTTCTTTCTAGCATTTCATTGTAATCATCGTATATGGTTACGGAATTTAAATTATTTTGCCGTGCAAACGTTTCGGCGTCACTTTTTGTTTTATTGCATAATGCAACGACTTCGTATTTGTCAAGCATTTGCTGTATAGCAGGCCAATGTAATCTTTCCCATGCCATGCCGGTGCCGATGACTGCAAGTTTTATTTTATTTATGGTAATCACTCCTTGTATAATAGATTTTCCGTCATTAGTATGTGTTTTTTTCTATAAATCTTGTAGGAAAATTTTGTGATGAAAAAATTTGAATATTATAGCGCATTCGTTTATAATATAAATATCAGCAGAAGAAGGAGGATAATGTTTATGAACGGAATAAAAACGGGTTGGATTGTACTTGGTGTCATTCTTTTTATTATAGTCATTGTGATAGGTTATGGAATTAGTTCCTATAACGGTTTGGTTACAGCCAATGAGAACATTGACGGAAAATGGAGTCAGGTGGAAAATAATTTGCAGAGAAGGGCGGATTTGATTCCGAATCTTGTATCTACGGTAAAGGGATATGCCGCTCATGAGGAAGAAATTTTTACGGCAATCGCGGAAGCAAGGTCGAAACTTATTGGAGCTGCCGGTGTGGAAGAAGCGGCAGAAGCCAATAATGAATTGTCAGGTGCTTTAAGCAGGCTTCTTGCCATCAGCGAAGCATATCCTGAGCTTAAAGCGGATGCCAATTTCAGGGCGTTGCAGGATGAATTGGCAGGAACGGAAAATCGGATTGCCGTTGCAAGAAAAGATTATAACGAAGCGGTGCAAAGTTATAATACCAGTGTAAAAAGATTCCCGAAAAATATCATTGCAGGAATGTTTGGATTCGGTCCAAGAGAATATTTCCAAGCGGCCGAAGGCAGCGAAACCGTACCAAAGGTGGAGTTTAAGTAACGATTTATTTATGCATTCCTAGAACGGTATATTCATATACGATGATTTGTAGGGACGCCATACATGGCGTCCGCTTTAGAATGTACCGACTTCGGGCACCATGTATGGTGTTCCTACAATAAATACAACTTTAGACATATATGTATTTACTTTATCGTAGGGGCGAACCTGTGGTCGCCCGCAAAGAAACAAGTATTAGTAATGTAAGTTAATGATATTGATTTATCAATTGTCTATACAAAAATTATATCGGGGGAGGAATAGAAATTGAAAAAATATATAAGAATTCTCATTTGCGGTATTATATTTTTCCTATTAAGCCCTATAGGGCCGGCGTATGCTGCTTCTGCCATTCCTTCCCCTATGGATAATTATGTGAATGATTTTGCAGGTGTATTAAGTTCACAGACCGAGCGAAAGGTAAGAAGTTTAGGACAGGAGCTTGAGAATAAAACCGGGGCGGAAGTTACGGTTGTTATCATTGATTCCTTAGGAGGTATACCTGTAGAGGATTATTCCAATCAGTTGTTTAGAGAATGGGGAATCGGACAAAAGGGTAAAGATAACGGAGTATTGCTTTTGATTGCTCTTAACGATAGAAAATCCAGGATTGAAGTAGGCTATGGACTGGAAGGAAGGTTGCCTGACGGAAAAACAGGCCGGATCCAGGATGAATATTTGATTCCTTTTTTAAAGGAGAATGATTACGACAGTGGGGTTGTTAACACGTATTATGCACTTGCAAATGAAGTAGCCGAGGAATACGGTGTGGAGTTATCCGGTTTAGAAGGATATGTGCCAAGCCGCTCTGAGGATGAAACAGATTCTTTCGGATTTATTCCTGCCATGATTATTATTTTATTTATAGCGGATCTTGTTCTGTTACGCGGTCGGGTAACAAGATTTTTAATTGATGTGCTTATTTGGAGTCTCATTTCCGGCGGCAGACGCGGTGGAAGAGGCGGTCGCGGTGGCTACGGCGGAGGCGGCTTTGGCGGTGGAGGCTTCGGTGGAGGTAGCTTTGGCGGCGGAAGCGGCGGTGGCTTTGGCGGAGGTTCTTCCGGCGGGGGCGGCAGCAGCCGTAGTTGGTAAAGAACCATTTAGTGTAAAAAAGGGAATAAGGGATATATGTTTATATATGGATCAAGCGTTATTTTTTGTAGGGGCGACCTGTGGTCGCCCGCAGAGTTACGGCGGGGTCAAATAGAATATTAGGTTGACAATGGAATCAAGTTCTTTAATCCAATATTTCTTTCAGTTCTTCCCATGACAACTTTTTCATGAAGTCGTTATTTTCACTGATTAAATTGTCAAAAAGCAGCTTTTTCTTTTCCTGTAGTTTTATAATTTTTTCTTCAATGGTACCGCGGGATACCAATTTATAAACATTTACCGTGTGAGTTTGTCCAATTCGGTATGCTCTGTCGGCAGCCTGCATTTCAACCATCGGATTCCACCATGGGTCATAAATAATAACCGTGTCTGCGGAAGTAAGGTTAAGACCAAATCCGCCCGCTTTTAGGCTGATTAAGAAAACCTTTATGTTGTCGTCATTGTTGAATGAGTCTATGATTTGTTGGCGGTTTTTGCTTTGACCGTCCAGGTACAAGTATTTAATTTTTTTGTTATTTAGATAGCGACTCAATATATTCAGCATTTTTGTAAACTGACTGAAAACCAGCAGTTTATGTCCGCCCAATATGCATTCTTCAAGTAGCTCGGCAAACATTTCCATTTTTCCTGATACATCTTTTTTGTCAATATATTGCTCGTCTAACAGTCCCGGATGATTACATATCTGTCGTAATCGCATAAGAGCGGAAAGAATCTCTATTTTTGAACGTTCAAAACCTTTGGTGTTCACAGCGGTATAAACATTATTTTTTACTTGTGTCAGAATTTTTGTATAAATGGCCATTTGTTCAATGGTAAGGTCACAATAATAAGTTTGCTCTATTTTAGGAGGCAGTTCTTTCAGCATTTCCTTTTTGGTTCTGCGGAGTACAAAAGGCTTAATCTTTTGATTTAATTCCTTTAGTTTATTGGTATCATTGTTTTTTATAATGGGATTTTCATATTCCATTTGAAATTTGGTATAAGTGCCGAGAAAGTTCGGCATTACAAAATCAAAGATAGACCATAAATCGAATAAATTATTTTCTATGGGTGTACCTGTAAGTGCCAGCTTATATTTTGAATTCACTCTTTTTACGGCTTTTGCTGTTTTGGTTTTCGGATTCTTTATATATTGGGCTTCATCAATAATGCAATATTCAAATTCAATGTTTTCATATTTTTTGCTATCCTGCATAATAACGGAATAAGACGTTATCACCAAATCATAATTTGATACACTGTTTAACTGTTCTCTTCGCTGTTGCGCAGAACCTTCTACAATCAGTACCTTGAATTCCGGTGTGAATTTTTGGATTTCATTATACCAGTTATACACCAGCGTTTTTGGGCATATCACCAAAGACGGTTTGGTAAAGTTACCCGTTTTTAAGGCTACAAGCGTTTGTAATGTTTTCCCAAGTCCCATATCATCGGCAAGTATTCCGCCAAAGCCATATTTTCTCAAAAAGTACATCCAGTTTACTCCGTCTTTTTGATATCCACGGAGGGTTGATTCAAATTTCTTGTCTATTTCTACGTTTTCCAGTGGCCTGCCTGTTTTCATTTCGTTTAATAATCGTGCATATGTATCCGATGTGTTATAGGATACGTAAGATATTTGCTCCATGATATTATTTAAGTGGGGGACTTGGTAAAGATTTCCTTTAAATTTATCAGGAGTTCCAGGGTCCGGTTGAAAAGAATCGATAATGTCTAAAAATTTTATTAATTGTTCTTTGTTAATGATGTCAAAAAATTCCCCGTTAACCCCTAAGATTTTATCTTGATTTTTGATGTAGTTTCTAAGTTTATCCAGGCTGATTTTATGTTTCCCGCAGTAGATGTTTAGGTCGAATTCCAGTAAGTTGCTGTTTTCGTTTAATTCAATACGAAAGTCTATATTTAAAGGAATTCTTTTTATACTTAAATTGCTTAAAGACTTATCATATTGTATTTTCCATTCGTCCGGTATATATGGCAAAACTTCTTTAATGAAGTAATGGATGTCATTGCTCTTTGTCAGGATAAATTCCGTCCTTGACCGGTATTCCCACAGCATTTGGCGCAAATAATTATAAGTGTGGTGTTCGGTTTCCATATCTCTTTTTATATATATTATTTCGTTCTCATTATTTAATATGATGGCGTCTGATTGTGTTGAAGTTCCCCAGTTCAAGGCATTTATGCTAACGTCGCAAGGATAATTGAGATAAACGGTGATGATAAGCTGATGGTCCGTCTGTCCTTGCTTAATATACAGATAAATATCGGGTTTTTCCGTAATATAGCGGAAACCTTGCAGTTCTTCATCGTCTATGTTCGCCCATTCTTTTAAAACAGGCAGCATTTTGGTCATGAAACCGGAAACCGATTCACTGTTAACCGTCATTACTTTTCCTAATTTTTTATAAAATGCAAGAGGGATACGTTCGGGAAGCATCATTAACGTATTATTTTTTATAATGTATGCATGATATGTTCCTACAATGGGTTTTTCATCATTGTACCGTATTTGAATTCCTCTCTCCGGTAGGGTAATTAGTTTCAATTCCGGTTTGTATATTTCATCGGAAATCAATAGTTTTTGTTCCGGATGGCTTAAAAATACATTATTCATTTCTTTTAATAAAGTGACAATGGTATCAAAGTATTTCTGAGGAATGATGTATTCACCGGAAGATGTATGTCTGGCTTTTGTGTGTAAAATTTCAAACAGTATGGAGTAATATCCGGTAGCTTGTTGTACCAGTTCTTTGGTAAGTGTTAAAGAAGTCGTTTCGAGGTTGTCCGTCTGCACAATTTTCATTGAAAACATTTTTTCAATGCCGTTTTTATTGGTCATCGAAATATTAAAGTCGGTTAATATGAATTGAATATTCGACATATCTTTTGATTGACGGCTTATTTTTGAATGATTTATGTAATTTGTTATGGATTTCTGATATTGTAACAAGGGGGCTATATGAACTTGTGAGTTATGAGTATTTTGAAGTTGAATATATTTTAAGCCTATGGCTACGATGTGTTTACATAATCCGCCATAATTATATGAGCATGTACAACTTGAGCTTAAAACCTTGTCTTGTTCTGAGTCAATGACAAGGTGAGCACAGTATTCGTTTGAATCCTGTACAACGGCTTCTATTTCAAAAACATTATTTTCTGTTTCTACCACTTGAAAATGTTCAATGTTGTTTGAATGATAATGGTCCTCCCCTAAGTGAAAAGATTTATAGGTGGACATGTTTCTTAACGTTTCAATACTAAACATATTTACTCCTTCTGTGATACAAATATATTACTACTATTTTATAACATCCACCTATAGAAAACAATTGTAATTATTCATAGAATTTGGGCCGTATAATTGTATAATGAAATTAGTTTTTCCATTTTGTATATTTGGTTTCAATCCAAGCTACACCCTGATACATTAATGCTGCAATGACGGCAAGAATTATTACACTGGTCATAACAAGATCCAATTTGAATACCTGCCCGCCATATACAATAAGGTAACCAAGACCTGCTTTGGATACCAGGAATTCTCCTACAATGACACCGACCCATGACAAACCTACATTGATTTTCAAAGCAGAGATCATGGTAGGAACACTTGCAGGAAGGATCACTTTGGTAAGTATCTGTGTTTTTGTTGCTCCGAAGGTTTTGAGCAATTTGATTTTATCTTCGTCTACTTCCAGGAATCCGTTTAATACACTTAAAATCGTGACTACAAAGGATACAAACAGTGCCATTACTATAATTGCCGGTTGGCCGGCGCCGACCCATACGATAATCACGGGCCCCAGTGCCATTTTGGGAAGGCTGTTTAGTACAACCAGGTAAGGGTCAAGGACTTTTGTAAGGAAGTCAGACCACCATAATAAGACGGCTACCAATATTCCTAATAAAGTTCCCAGTATAAATCCTATGATGGTTTCATAGGTGGAGACCAGGGTATGGATATATAAGGATTTATCCTGGTGCAGGGCTATAAGGGTATTCCATATTCTTGAAGGTTGGCTGGTAATAAACGGGTCAATCCATTTAAAGTCGGCGGCCAATTCCCAAAAGATGAAAAAACCAAAAAGGATGATGAGTCGTGTGGCATTGATGAAAAACCTGCGTTGTTTAACCTTTTTTAACCATTGTTCATGTTCGGGAGACACCGCAGCATTATTTGTTGAAGTAGTGTCAGACATGGATATCCAGCTCCTTCCATATGGTATTGAAGTAGTATCTGAATTCCGGTGCTTCTCTTTTGCGTAAAGGGGTACAACTGTCACAAGTGAGCTTAATGGTATGTATGCTCTTAACGGTTCCGGGACGACGTGAAAGTACAATAATGCGGTCGGCCATGGCAATTGCTTCGGAAATATCATGAGTCACGATGATTGCCGTTTTGTTTTCCTTTTTTAGGATGGTATATATTTCATCCGAAACCGCCAATCGGGTTTGATAGTCCAATGCGGAGAAAGCTTCATCTAATAACAGGATTTCGGGTTTAATAGCCAAAGTTCGAATTAATGCAGCTCTTTGACGCATGCCGCCTGAAAGTTGTCTTGGATAATGATTTTTAAATTCTTTTAGCCCGTAGGTATCCAGCAGTTCTATTACGTAATTTTTATTTGCTTCATCCAATTTGTTCTGAATTTCCAAACCTAACAGTGCATTCTGCAGGATGGTCCTCCATTCAAAAAGATGGTCTTTTTGAAGCATATATCCAACTTTTGAAGAAGGTGCCGTGACTTCTTCATGGTTAATGAAAACTTTACCTGACGACGGTTTTAGAAGTCCTGCGATAATGGATAGTAGGGTAGATTTGCCACAACCGCTGGGGCCCACAATACTGACAAATTCGCCTTTATATATGTCAAGGTTAATATTGCCAAGGGCATTTATCTCTGCCTCCAGAGAGTGATATTTCATCCCAATGTTTTTTAATTGAACGACAACATCTTCCACGATAATCAGCTCCAATCCGTATTTTTTATGATACAGAATCAATATTTTTGTTTAGAAGCCTTTTTTATCAGTATATTCGTGAATTAAAGCAGATGTTACTCCGGAGGACAGGTATTAATCATTGGTGATAACTTGATATATCATAGAGAGGATATATTCTTAAATCTGTATTTACTGTAGGGACACCATGTATGGTGTCCGAAATCAGTACATTCATAGGCGGACGCCATGTATGGCGTCCCTACGCAGAATATACATGAGCAATCTTTACACGGGCGCCCACAGATCGCCTCCACAGCCATAACGTTTTATCCATATATGAACGGTATCCATAATATAGTTTTTTAAGTTGATGGAATTGCATGGAAACTCGCTTTCTTGTGTGACAGCCCCTACAAGGGATAATCTGCATTCATCCATCTAATGGATATGTTTTATGGAAAAGTCGGTTACTTAAATTGATGACATTGAAGAGCAATGGATGTACATATTGGTTGTAAATAACTGACACATAGGGTATAATGATAATAACATTAAAATGCATTGACCACGGAGGTGAATTTAATGCCGTTGGCACAACAAAATAAAAAGTATACTTATGCTGATTATTTGTCATGGCCGGAAAATGAAAGATGGGAAATTATTGATGGAATCCCTTATATGCAGGCTGCTCCTACTTGGCAGCATCAGGCAATATCAGGACAGTTTTTAAAACAATTATTGGAATATCTTGATGGGAAACCTTGCAAAGCGTTTGCGGCGCCTTTCGATTTAAGAATTCCGGAAATGAATGAAGCCGATGAAGATACAACGTTTGTCGTACAGCCTGACTTAGTGGTTGTATGCGATAAAGAAAGGTTAAAGGGAACCGGTTATTATGGCGTTCCTACTCTTATTATTGAAATAACATCCCCTTCAACGGCAAAGATGGATAAAATATGGAAGTTTGCTAAATATGAAAAAGCAGGAGTGAAGGAATACTGGATTGTGGAGCCGGAAAATAAATTGGTAACGGTGTTTATCTTACAGGAAAATAATCAATATGGAAGACCGGAAGTGTATAGTGAGTCTGACAAGATAAACGTATCTGTATTTCCGGACCTTTCTATCGATTTAAAACCGGTTTTTGACGCAATTGCGTAGCTGGTTTTGCGGGCGACCACAAGTCGCCCCTATATTTAATCCGGATTTGCTTCTTTATATTTGATTAATTGGTACAATATTTCAGCAGCTTCTGCTCTGGTTACGGTTTGGTCAGGTCGAATGGTGTTATCTTCGTAACCTCGCATGATTCCATATCCTCTCATATTTTTCACGTATTGAACGGACCATTCCGGCAATGCGGCAGCATCGGCAAATTCCAACGGATCATTGTTGTTGGCGCTTGGATTCAGGGCATTATGAATAATTACGATGGTTTCAAGTCTTGTTAACAGGTCGTAAGCATTGTAATAATATTTATCTCCGTATAAATCACCGTTAATAAGGCCTTGTTTTTTTGCTGCCCTTGCCTCGTGCAATGCCCATATAGGAATTTGATCTTCGTCGGCAAATCCTACAGGCTCACTTCCAATGGCGTCACTGTTAATCTGCAATGCCGCATTTAAGAATAAGTTAAATTCAGCCCTGTTCATTACTTTATCAGGATAGAAATAGTATTTGCCCCCCATTTTTTCACCGACGATGATTCCTCGATCCGCCAATTTACCTGCCGAATAGCTGGCCCAGTGATTGACAAGGTCGGCATATTGGAAAACCGGTGGTTCAGGTGTCGGTGTTGAAACAGGTTCTTCGATGGTAATTGTGACTGTAGCAATATTGGAATCTTCGGTTCCGTCATTGACTTTAAATTGAAAACTGTCTTCCCCGATTTCATCTTCATTTGGCGTATAGGTAAAGGTACCTGACGCCGGATCGGGGATTTCTACGGTTCCTTTTTGTGGTTGATATACAATTTCATATACTAATTCGTCTTCATCCGGGTCCGTTGCCGGCAGTGTATTGGTTATAGGTGTATTCTTTGTTGTTTTGATATTCAGGTCATTTGCTGTAGGTGGAGTTTGGGCATAAACAGGCAGCGTAACGATTATTGTTGAAAACAGTAATGTTAACAATGTGAGTATGGCAATTGCCTGTCTATTATTGTTTGAATACATGTTCCACATCTCCTTTCTGTTCCATTGTAGCAAAGTACATATTATTTTATGTTTACATCTTGGTGTCTTTTATTATTTTTTGCTGTTTACATTCTAAATAATACAGTATGTTATTGCATGAACAGGTAAATAATTCAATGAATTTTTGCAATATGTTGTGTTGGAAATTAAACTAACAACAATTAAACAAGTTATCCACAGAGTTATCCACATATTAACATAACAAGTTGTTAAAAAATTTTTTAGAATTTTTTTATTGACAAATTAATATTAAGATAATATAATATGGTAAATTACTTTATTAATTTACCACTTTATCACGATAAAGTAAAGGGGTGTCGGCATGTTAAAGTGGAAGTTGCATACACCGGAAGGCGTTCAGGACATTTTACAAAAAGAATGTGCAGTTAAAAGAGAGATTGAAAATAAGATTGCGTATATTTTTCAAAGTTACGGGTATTATGAAGTCCAGCCGCCCACATTTGAATTTTATGATGTATTTGCAGGGGAAAGCGGATTGATTGAGCAGGAAACCATGTTCAAGTTTTTTGACCATCAAGGAAGAATATTGGTTTTAAGGCCGGATATTACCACGCCTATTGCACGTATTGTGGCTACCAAGTACCAGCAAATTGTGCCGCCCATGCGTTTATGTTATATAGGTAATGCTTATCGATATGATGAACCATACCAAGGTGCAAAGTTAAGGGAATTCACTCAAGCAGGTATTGAATTGATCGGGTTGAATTCTTCAGAGGCAGATGCAGAAGTGATTGCGGTAACCATTCATGCACTTCTTGCTTCGGGGCTTAAAGATTTTAAAATTGATATAGGGCAGGTCGCTTTTTTTAAGGGTCTTATGGAGCAAAGCGGTCTTGATGAAGAAGTCATTGAAAAGGTCCGGGTTCTTATCGACAGTAAAAATTCCGTGGGTATCAAGGAATTGCTTGAGAAGTACGAAATGGATTCCTCACTTAAGGAAACCATTGTGAATCTTCCTTCCCTTTTTGGTGGGATTGATGTGATTGATAAAGTGGAGAAAACAACGGTTAATGATGTATCCAGAGAGGCGTTACTTCATCTTAAAGAAGTATACGGTGTACTTCTGGATTATGGTTTGGAAGATTATATTTCTATTGATTTGGGAATGGTACAGAGTATTAATTATTATACAGGCATTATTTTTAAAGGGTTTACCCATGGGCTAGGATTTCCCATTTGTGCAGGCGGAAGATATGACAATTTAATCAGTGAGTTTGGCAAGAATCTTTCCGCCACAGGTGTGGCCATTGGCGTGAATCGTCTTTTATCTGCCTTGGAAAGTCAAAAAGCAGAATTTACCATGTGGCACGTAGACAGTTTGATTCATTATGACGAAAAAGGAAGAAAGGTTGCTTTTCAGATTGCTGACGAGTTGAGAAGGCAGGGGCTGATGATTGCAACCACGCTGGGCAATAAATCAATGAGTGAAATGATTGAGTATGCAAAAATGAATCATATAGACGGTATTATTACGGTAGTGGATCAGGAAAATATTGAATTATATAATGTGGTTACCGGCGAGAAGATAACCACCACAATAAGCAACCTGCTTCATAAAGGCCGGTCAGAAATGGAGGAAAAGGAATGAGTGATATAACCATTGCTCTTGCAAAAGGGAGACTTGCAGAACTTTCGGTTGAAATATTTAACTCAATAGGACTTGATTGCAGTGAAATGAACAAGAAGACACGAAAGCTCATTTTTACGGATGAAGAACATAAAATTAAATTTATTATGGTAAAGGCTACCGATGTTCCTACTTATGTGGAATATGGGGCTGCCGATATTGGTATTGTAGGAAAAGATACCTTACTTGAAGAAGGACGCAATTTATATGAAATGGTGGACCTTAAGTTTGGTGCTTGTAGAATGGTAGTCGCAGGACCCGGTGAGCTGAAAGGGAAATTAGATGATTTAAATAATAAAAGAGTTGCTACCAAATATCCGAATATTGCAAAGGATTATTTTCAAAATAAGAAGGGACAAACCATTGAAGTGATCAAACTAAATGGCTCGGTAGAATTGGCACCTTTGGTAGGCCTTTCAGAAGTCATTGTAGATATTGTGGAAAGCGGGAAAACATTGAAAGAAAACGGTCTTGTGGTTTTGGAAGAAATATGTGATATCAGTGCGCGATTGGTTGTAAACCGAGTCAGTATGAAGATGAAAAAGGACCGTATTATGGACATTGTAGAAAAAATAAAGAAGAAGGTACAGGAGGATTAAAATGATTGCTATTATTGACTATGGTGTAGGCAATCTAAGAAGTGTGGAAAAAGCATTTGAATTTTTGGGGCACCGTGCGAAGATCGTCAATGACAAAGAAAGCATAAAAAAAGCAGATAAAGTGGTATTGCCCGGGGTAGGAGCTTTTGCAGATGCCATGAAAAGTTTGAAGGAAACAGGAATAATGGATACCGTATATGAGGTTATAAACGAAGGAAAACCCTTTTTGGGGATTTGCCTTGGCATGCAGCTTTTATTTGATTACAGTGAAGAAGGGGATATGCCAAAAGGATTAGGAATCCTTAAGGGGGCCATCCGGTTAATTCCTGTCGATAAAAACTTAAAAGTGCCTCAGATCGGTTGGAATTCCCTTAACATTGTTAAAGAGAGCAAACTGTTTACCGGTATTCCTACGAATTCTTTTGTATATTTTGTGCATTCGTATTATTTACAGGCCGGTAACAGGGAGGATGTTATAGCCACCACTCATTACGGGATCGATATTGATGTAGCGGTAAACCGTGATAATATATATGCTGTACAATTCCATCCGGAAAAAAGCGGAGAGGTAGGATTAAAGATATTGGACAATTTTGCAAGGTTGACGTAACCGGCTTTATACATTAATCATTCTGTGGGGAGCGCATTATATGCGTTCCGATGATATCTGTATTATTATTTGCGGGCGACCACAGGTCGCCACTACAAGAATAACGATTTATCCATATATGAATCCGTATCCAGTGTAGGGGCGATTCAAGAATCGCCCGTAGGATAGGTCAATATTATGTTTTGTGCGACAGCCCCGCAAGTACAAAATGATGTTGCTCAAAAGGGAGGAATACATATGATCATATATCCTGCAATCGATATTAAGCAAGGCAAGTGCGTAAGGCTTGTCCAGGGCAGGTTTTCAGATGTAACCGTTTATTCCGACAATCCTGTGGAAATGGCCATAAAGTGGGAAAGTATGGGTGCCGAATATATTCATGTCGTGGATTTGGACGGTGCCTTGCAAGGACAGTCGGTTAACAGTCAGGTGATTAAAGATATTGCAAAAGCCGTGAAGGTTCCCATTCAGCTTGGAGGTGGTATCAGAAATCTTCAGGTAGTGGAGGATATGTTGAACAGTGGAATTACCAGAGTGATACTGGGTACGGCGGCGGTTAAAAATCCGGACTTTGTAAAAGAAGCGGTGGAACTTTATAAAGATAGAATTGCCGTGGGGATTGACGCAAAGGACGGTATGGTGGCCATTGAAGGCTGGGAAACGATAAGCGAGTTTACAGCCGTTCAATTTGCCCAAAAGATGTATGAGTTAGGAGTGCGGCATATTATTTATACCGATATATCACGGGATGGGATGCTTAAGGGGCCTAATATTCCGGCAATGAAAGAAATGGTGGATAATGTAGAAGCCAATATTATTGCTTCCGGTGGAGTAAGTAATATGGATGATATTAGAAATCTTAAAGCGACCGGAGTGCAGGGAGTTATTATAGGAAAAGCGTTGTATACGGGAAATGTCAATCTTGCGGAAGCATTAAAAATAGCAGGAGAGTGATAGAATGTTAGCCAAGAGAATTATTCCTTGTTTGGATGTTCATGCAGGCAGGGTTGTAAAAGGGGTAAATTTTGTCAACCTTCGGGATGCAGGAGACCCTGTAGAGATAGCGGCCGTCTATGATAAAGCAGGTGCGGATGAATTGGTTTTTCTGGATATTACTGCGTCTTCGGATGCCCGGAATATTATGATTGATGTTGTCAGAAGGACCGCCGAGCAGGTATTCATTCCTTTTACGGTAGGCGGTGGAATCAGAACCGTAGAAGATTTCAGGGTGATTCTCAAGGAAGGGGCGGATAAAGTATCCGTTAATTCTGCAGCATTGCAAAGGCCGGAATTAATTTCAGAAGCGGCTATGAGATTCGGAAGTCAGTGTGTGGTGGTTGCTATTGATGCCAAAAGAAGGAGCAATGGAGACGGATGGGAAGTGTATATAAACGGTGGAAGGATTAATACCGGAAAAGATGCTTTGGAATGGGCGGTTCAAGCGGAAAAGCTGGGTGCAGGTGAGATTTTGCTTACCAGTATGGACTGTGACGGAACAAAAAACGGATATGATATTGAATTAACCCGCACCATTGCATCCAATGTGAAAATTCCTGTAATTGCATCCGGTGGTGCAGGGACCATGGAGCATTTTTATGATGTTTTGACGGAAGGACAGGCTGATGCAGCGTTGGCAGCCTCCTTGTTTCACTATAAAGAATTGGAAATACGGGATTTGAAGCAGTATTTGAACAAAAGAGGTGTAGAAGTTAGAATGTAGGCAGATACGATTCATATATTCCTAAACTGATATTTACTGTAGGGACACCATATATGGTGTCCGAAAGCAATACATGCAGCGGCGGACGCCATGTATGGCGTCCCTACAAACGAATGCCAATGTTAAGAATATATGAAGTGTATCTATTATATGGAATCTTAAGCTGATAATATTGACTATGGGCGTCTAATAAATACATATAGCGGAGGGATTCAATCATGAATTTTATAGAACAAGTGAAATTTGACGAAAAAGGACTTGTTCCTGCTATTGTTCAGGATTATGAAACCGGAGAGGTTTTAATGATGGCGTATATGAATAAGGAATCGCTGCAAAAAACCATGGAAACAGGAAAGACCGTCTTCTGGAGCAGAAGCAGGCAGCAACTTTGGACAAAAGGGGAAACCTCAAGGCATTTTCAATATGTAAAAAATATTAAGCTGGACTGTGACGGAGACTGTTTGCTAATCCAGGTTGAGCAGGTAGGGGCTGCTTGCCATACCAATCATTACAGTTGTTTTTACAGGGAATATCAAGACGGACAGCTTCATGAGACGGAAAGTACCGGTTTTAATAAAGCAAAAATACTTCAGCAAATTTATGACGTAGTGGTTGACCGGATGAATAACCCCAAGGAGGGTTCATATACCAATTACCTTTTGGCAAAAGGAATTGATAAAATATTGAAAAAGGTTGGAGAAGAAAATGCCGAAGTGATTATTGCTGCCAAAAACAATGCGCCGGATGAAATCCGCTATGAAGTGGCAGATCTTTTTTATCATATCATTGTTATGCTTGTGGAACGTGGCTTAACCTTGGATGAGATTTATAAGGAGTTGGAAAGCAGAAGATAGAGAGAAGATGATACATTGACTAAATGATTGTTCTAAATTATATTATATATGTACATATGTTTTATGGAAATAGCTGCAATGAGTTGTTTTCAGCTTTGAATGAGAGAGGAATTCAACTTAATGATTTGTAGCAAGAAGATTAGCAGGACAAATGAACGAATTAGGTGGGATGCATTTTATATGAATATCCTTGTGACGTTGAATTCTAACTATATAAAACCTTTAAAGGTGATGTTGAAATCACTTTTTCTGAATAATCAGGAAGAAAGATTTTCTGTTTATTTAATGCATTCAAGCCTTACTGATAAAGAAGTAGATGATTTAAGTAACTATATCAACAGCCACGGCAACCAATTAAAAACAATCCATATTGATGATAGCTGCTTTGCAAATGCGCCAACTCTTTTTTACTACACCAGGGAAATGTATTACCGTTTGTTGGCATATAAATTTTTACCGGAGGCTCTTGATCGTATATTATATTTGGACCCTGATATTTTAATTATTAATCCGATTAGACCGTTGTATGACATGGATATGGAAGAATATTTATATGCAGCGGCATATCATGATATTATTTCCGTTAAAGGAATCAATAAAATTAGGTTAATTCCTTATGAAATTGATGAATACTACAATTCCGGTGTGCTTTTAATGAATCTGAAGCTTCAGCGACAATTTGTTAACGAGCAGGCGATTTATGACTTTGTAGAAAAAAATCATTCTAAGTTAATTATGCCGGATCAGGATATTTTGAATGCACTGTACTCCAAGAAGATAAAAAGTATTGATGAAAAACTATATAATTATGATGTAAGATATTACCGATACTATAAATTAATGAGTAATAATGTGTGGGATATGGATTATGTGATTAGAAATACAGTAGTCCTTCATTTTTGCGGAAAGAAAAAGCCATGGAAAAAAGGTTACAATGGGCAGTTTCACGCTTTATACAAACACTATGAAAAGTTGGCGCTAGGATAATCATATCATCTGTTGTATAGGGGCATTTGCTGGTTTTTATATCAAAGAGAATTTCTATTAAGGAGTCGATAGAAAAATGGAGATTCCACAAAATGTAGATATAAAAAAAATAAAAACGGAATTAACCCGGTTTATGATGCCTTATAAATTTGCATTGGATGAAATGACTACCAAGATTGATATTTTAAAGCAGGAATTTCAGTATATTCATGATTATAATCCTATTGAGCATGTCAAATCCCGCCTTAAAACGCCTGAAAATATTTTAAAGAAGGTTTATCGAAAAGGAGTGGAGTTGTCGTTATCTTCCATCAAAGAAAATATCCGGGATATTGCCGGTATTCGAATTATTTGTCCTTTTATCTCGGATATTTATCAAATAAGCGACATGTTACAAAACCAAAAAGACATTACGGTTATTGAGTGCAAGGACTATGTCAAGAATCCTAAACCGAACGGATACAAAAGTTTACATTTAATATTGCAAATTCCTGTTTTTATGTCTGACAGAGTGGATAATGTATATGTTGAAGTCCAAATTAGGACCATTGCCATGGACTTTTGGGCAAGTTTGGAACATAAAATGTATTATAAATATGACAAAGAAATTCCCGAACAATTGCTCAAAGAGCTTAGAGAAGCAGCCGATGCGGTAGCGCAATTAGATGAGAAAATGGAGTATATTCATAGAGAAATGCGTAAATTTAAAAAGGATAATTCTTTTGATAATGAAGTACCGGAACTTTTCATTAATAATGAAAAGTTTAACATTCCTAAGGCTTTTTTGTATAGTGTATTAGAGTAAGAAGCCATTATAGTTAATATATAAAACAGTATTTTGCGGGCGACCTGTGGTCGCCCGCAAATAATAATACAGATATCATCAGAACGCATACAATGCGATCCCTACAGAACGATTAATGTATATGCTGAATTGTAGGGACGCCATACATGGCGTCCGACTATACTCCATAAATGTAACAATTTCGGACACCATGTATGGTGTCCCTACCATATAGATACAGCTTCATATATGGATTTAAGAATATATAGGAAGGTATGCGATCTATATTTAAAATATATTCTGCCATGATATTCTTTCCTTGCTGTAAATATGATGGATCAATAGTTTTAAAGAGGCACTTTCCGCCATAAAGTCAGTATTTTCTCTGCCGTGTATGTATTGGGACAATCTTGCAAGAGTCAGTTTGATGTTGTCAATTTCCTGATGGTCAATCAGGGTTGTCATCCATCTTTCAGTTTTTGACCACTTTTTTTGTATCTCATTTAATTGTTTTTCGGCTTCTTCCCATTTATTTTGTTTTACCGATTTTTCAAGTTTTTCTATTTCTGCCACAAAAGTATCTGTAGTATTGTCCAAAACTCGCAAATATATATATGAAAACACGAATATTATTATCAGCAGCGCGATGGCAAGTTTGAAATCACTCATATTACAATCACTCCGTTGAATTTTCTTTCAGTTGGTAAAAAATATTTCCTTGGGTATCCAGGCTTAAAAAGAATACGTCAGAAGGACTGTTAATTCCCAATTCAGCTAATTTGCCCATAAGCCATTCTCTATCATGATTGGCACTATGGAGATTTTTATAATTAATTTTTCCGTCTGATATTATGGTGAAGGGAATGCCTTCATATTTTGTGGGGATATTTAAATCTTCAGGCGTAACAGGACGTTTTTGTGCTTTGGGTATGATGCTCAATTGACCGCTGGTTTCTAATATTGCAAATTCAACATCTGTAATATTAGGATAATTTTTGATGCGAAGTTCTTCTAATAGGTCGTCTATATTAAAACGCGCTTTTTCCAATTCTTTTTCTACAATTTTACCGTTATTAATCAGGATGCTGGGTCTTCCGGTGATAATGCGTCTGGCTGTTTCACTTTTGAGAGTAAAAAAGGATAAAGTAATTTCAGCAATAATTAAAGTGATAATAGGCACAATACCGTTAATGAGCGGGATTCCGGTTTCTCCCATGGGTATGGAAGCAAGTTCCGATATCATAATGGTTACCACTAATTCCGAAGGCTGCAGTTCTCCGATTTGACGTTTGCCCATGATTCGCATGGCTACAATGACTAAAATGTATAAAAAGATTGTTCTGAAAAAAATAATTAACACAAATAAAACACCCCTTTCACCTATATTGTTATTGTAAAAGGGATGTTTTATGCAGTAATTTTATCTATTTTTTAGGAACGCTCTCCCAGTCCTTTAAAAAGCGTTCAATTCCGATATCCGTCAAGGGGTGTTTTGCCATTTGAATCATCACTTTATAGGGTATGGTTGCAATATGAGCACCTGCTTTTGCGGCTTCAATGACATGAACGGGATGTCTAATGCTTGCAGCAATGATTTCCGTTTTAATATGGTGGATAGAAAATATCTCTACAATTTCTTTAATTAAATGGATACCGTTCATTCCTATGTCATCCAGCCTTCCTAAGAATGGACTTACGTAGGTAGCACCTGCTCTTGCGGCCAACAATGCTTGGGTGGCATTAAAAATTAATGTTACGTTGGTCTTGATACCTTTGGATGCAAGAATTTTGGTGGCTTTTAACCCTTCTAAGGTCATAGGGATTTTTATTACAATATTTTCATGGATATTTGCCAGTTCCAATGCTTCTTTAACCATGCCTTTACTATCCGGACTGATTACCTCGGCACTAATAGGACCGTTGACAATGGAGGTGATTTCTTTGACGATTTCTATAAAATCCCTACCTTCTTTTGCAATCAGGGAAGGGTTGGTGGTAACACCGCATATGACTCCTAACTCGTTTGCTTCTTTTATTTCCTGAATATTTGCAGTGTCTATAAACAATTTCATCCTTGTACAATCACGCCCTTTCATTTTATTTTTTTAAATAATTATATAACATTCATCGTTTCTTTTATAGGGATTTAAATTCATTTTTTAGTGCCTTATAAATATTACCGTAAATCGGATAATACTTATTATAAATGGATGTGTTTTCAGGAATTGGCTGTTGCCTGTGGATAACCTTTATAGTTGTTTCACATGCTTCCGGGACACTGGAATAAATACCTGTTCCTACACCTGCCAGCAATGCAACGCCAAATGCAGGGCCTTCGCCGGAATTAATGGTTACAATTTCCTTATCGAACATATCGGCCTGCATTTGTCTCCATAATTTACTTTTCCCGCCTCCGCCTGAAGCTCTTACTTCATTTATTGAAATATTCATATTTTTAATGATTTCCATACAATCTCTCAAGCTGTAACTTACACCTTCCATGACGGCTCGAAGCATATCTCTTTTTGTGTGCCTTGCCGTCAATCCAAAGAATACTCCTCTTGCATTAGGATCAAGATGAGGGGTTCTTTCGCCCATGAGATACGGCAGGTAAATCAGTCCTTCACATCCGGCATTAACCAGTTCTGCTTCTTTATCCATTAAATAATAGGGGTCAACATTCATGAACTCGGCGGTTTCTTTTTCCGCAGTACAGAAATTATCTCTAAACCATTTTAAAGACAGTCCGGCACCTTGCGTAACGCCCATCACATGCCACGTGTTGGGTACGGCATGACAAAAAGTGTGAACTCTGCCAAGAGGGTCAATGGTAACCGTATCCGTGTAGGCAAATACGACTCCTGATGTTCCAATCGTAGATGAAACAATACCGGATTTAACCACTCCGTTCCCAACGGCACCTGCTGCCTGATCCCCTGCACCGCCTGCAACAGGTGTTCCTTCACAGAGTCCGGTTATTTTAGCGGCAGTGGAGTTAACGGTTCCGCTTATTTCTTGGGATTCATAAACGTTAGGAAGCAATTGCCGGTCAATTCCTAATTTAGTTAATACTTCTTCACTCCAGTTTCTTTCTGTAATATTTAAAAATTGCGTACCGCTTGCATCGGATACTTCTGTTGCAAATTCACCGGTAAGCATAAAACGGATGTAATCTTTCGGCAGGAGAATTTTTGCGGTTTTTTCGTAAATATCCGGTTGGTTGTTTTTTACCCACATGACTTTTGACGCAGTAAAGCCGGTTAATGCAGGATTGGCCGTAATTTGAATCAGTTTTTCTTTGCCGACCAGTTCGGTGATTTGTTCACATTCTTTGCTGGTTCTTTGATCACACCATATAATGGCAGGTCTTAATACTTTATTCTCTTTATCCAGTAAGACAAGCCCGTGCATTTGACCGGATAATCCAATTCCTTTTATTTCATTTGCTTTTATGCCGCTTTTTGCAAGTACCGATTGAATGGTATGAACGGTAGCGTTCCACCAGTCTTCGGGGTTTTGTTCGGCCCAACCTGTATGAGGTTGGTATAAAGGGTATTCCTCTAACGCACTGGCAATGGAATTGCCATGGGTATCAAAAAGGACTGTTTTGGTACCTGATGTACCGATATCTATGCCAAGAAGATATGCCATGATTATACCTCCTGTATTCATTTAAGATTCCAATATCTGCACATTTTTCGGGTGACCACAGGCAATGTCGTCAACTCAAGTTGCCATATCATAGATACGGTTCATATATTCCTAAATCTGTATTGTTCGATCACAGACTCATCGGCTTGTCAAATATCCATTTAGGCCGCATCAACGCAACGTCCATGTTGCGAGTGATGCTAAAAATACCGTCCGTGGTATTTTTGCCTAAATGTCTATTTAACTTCGCCGTGACTCTGTAGCTCTCACAATAACGATTTATCCATATATGAACGGTATCCATATTATGGTTTGTTAGGTTGACGATATTGGACCACGGGTCGCCCCTATGATAGGATGCATGTTCATATATTGGTAAATTGTTATTGTTGTAGGGGCGACCTGTGGTCGCCCGCAGAGTTACTTTTTTATCCTTCCAATATATACTGATTCACAATTGTCTCCAGCATTTCCTGTCTTCCTGAAACATTGGTAATGTTACTGTTTTTCAATGCATATTGTTCCAGTTCTTTGAACCCTACTTTGCCTTCAACAATCTCTTTGCCGATACCTTCACGGTAGCTGCTGTATCTTTCTTCAATGAATTTTTCAAGAACGCCGTCTTCTAAAAGCCTATATGCAATTTTTAATCCTTTTGCAAAGGCATCCATACCTGCTATGTGTGCATAGAATAAGTCCACAGGCTCAAACGACGCTCTTCTCACTTTTGCATCGAAGTTCAAACCACCTGAATGAAGTCCGCCGTTTTTTAATACCTCATACATGGCAAGTGTTGTATCGTAAATGTTTGTGGGGAATTGGTCGGTATCCCATCCTAAGAGGGGATCTCCCTGGTTGGCGTCAATGCTTCCTAATACGTTGTTAATTCTTGCAAAATGTAATTCATGCTGGAAGGTGTGGGCTGCAAGAGTAGCATGATTGGCTTCGATATTCATTTTAAAATGTTTTTCTAATCCGTATTTTCTTAGAAATCCTAATACCGTAGCCGTATCAAAATCATACTGGTGTTTTGTCGGTTCCTTTGGTTTAGGTTCAATTAAGAATTGCCCTGTAAAGCCTATTTCTTTTGCATAATCAACAGCCATATGCAAGAAGCGGGCAAAGTTGTCTAATTCCAGAGCCATGTCTGTATTTAGTAATGTTTCATATCCTTCTCTGCCACCCCAGAAGACATAGTTTTCTCCGCCAAGTTCTTTGGTAATTTCCATTGCCTTTTTCACTTGCGCTGCGGCATAAGCAAATACGTCAGCATTGCATGAAGTGGCAGCACCATGGACATATCTTGGATGGCCGAAAGCATTTGCCGTACCCCAGAGCAATTTGATTCCTGTGTCTTTCATATACTGCTTGATTAAATCCACAATTTCATCCAAATTTTTATTGGTTTCCGCTAAATTATCTCCTTCCGGTGCAATGTCTCTGTCGTGAAAACAGAAAAAGGGCATATTGATTTTTTCCATGAATTCAAATGCGGCAGCGACCTTGAGTTTTGCATTTTCCATGGGGTCTGAGGATTGATTCCATTCTCTTATCATAGTTCCTACACCGAATGGGTCTGTACCTGTTGCGGTCATTGTGTGCCAGTAAGCCATGGAAAAACGCAAATGCTCTTTCATGGTTTTATTGCCCACTACTTCATCCGGATTGTAATACTTAAAAGCAAGAAGGTTCTTTGAGTCCTTGCCTTCATACTGAATTTTCGGAATATCTTTAAAAAACTGTTTCATATTTGATTTCCTCCTTGTAAAAATAAAATTTTTTATGGATATTAAAATTATATCATGCTATCTTAACTTTTTCAAGGGACTTTATAAAGTATATTTAAAAAGTTGTTGTCTTTTTATGAAATTCATTATAAAATATTATTCAGCAAATACAAAAAAATATGAGGTCGGGTGAGAAAGTGATAAAATCCAATGTTGTCGATCACGAAACCATTAAAGATTTCAATAAGAAAAAAATATTGAACCTTTTGCAGGCAAAAAGGGAACTTACCAAACAGGATATTTCCAGGGAAACGGGAATTAGTATCCCGACGGTTACCAATAATATTAATGAGCTGGTCAGTGAGGGTTTGGTAGAAGAAGTTGGAGTTTCCGATTCCACCGGCGGCAGAAGGCCGATGTTGTTCCGATTTTTACCTAATTCGAGGTATTCTTTCGGTGTTGATATATCTTTAGATGTGGTTAGAGTTATTTTAGCCAATCTGGATCTTGAAATTTTGTATGATTATCGGATGAATATGAAACAATTCGAAAACTTAGATGATATCGTAATAAAAATTAGAGATGTTATTAAAATCGTTCTTAGTGAAAAGAATATTAGCAGCAACGATATTCTAGGAATTGGCTTATCGCTTCCCGGTACGGTCAATGAAAAAAACATGATGCTTGAGATGGCACCGAATCTCGGTGTAAAAAATATATGTTTTGAAAAGTATTCAGAGTATTTTCCGTTTCCAATGTATATTGAAAATGAGGCCAATGCTGCAGCGTTAGCGGAACTTACTCTGGGGATTGCCAAGCAGATGAGGAACTTGGTTTATATCTCTGTCACCCAGGGAATAGGTGCAGGAATTGTTATCCAAAATTATTTGTATAAAGGGAAAAATAAGCGTGCAGGTGAATTCGGTCACATGACCGTTGAAGTGGGTGGCCGGCAATGCAGATGCGGGAAAAACGGTTGCTGGGAAATGTATGCTTCAGACCGGGCGCTTATTGAATTTTATAATCATCAAGCAGAAGAAAAAATCAGTGGATTGGAGGAATTTTTACAGCTGTTAAAGGAGGAGGATACCGTAGCCTTTAAAGTATGGGATGAATATTTGGAATATCTTGCCGTTGGGATTCAAAATATTATTCTTACGTTAGATCCGCATTATGTTGTTATTGGCGGTGAAATCAGCAGATTCGGAGAGCTTTTACTCAATCCTTTGGAAGAAAAGGTTTTTATTAGAAACAGCTTTTACAGTCGGAAAGATATCAAAATATATCTTTCGAAGTTCGGAGAAGATTCCGCTATTCTTGGCGCTGCCCTTTTACCGCTGCAAAAACTGTTTTATATTCATGAAAATGTTATATAGAGATAATAGTTATTTAAGGTCGTTTTTATTTAGTTTTAATGTGGTATATAATAAATAGAACGGAAAAAACGAAAGGGGAATATTCGTGAAAAACAATGTTCAGGTGCTCACAAGGACAGCCGTGTTAATAGCACTTACACTGGTATTTCAGAATTTAAGGTTAATACCTATTATAGGGACAGGACCGCATTCTCAGTATATTGTCGGTTCGCTAGTGAATGCGGCGTTAATCGTTGCGGTTGGAACAGTCAATATATATGCTGCCGTAACCATAGGGGTTATTGCTCCTGTGGTTGCCTTTATACAGGGGCAATTGCCTCCGCTGTTACCTTATATGATACCCATTGTAGCAGTGGGTAATATTGTTTATGTACTGTTGTATTATGTGCTCAACAAAAAAAATACGTGGGCCGGAATTATTGTTGGTGCGGTGGCTAAGTTTGTGTTTCTGTTCTTGGCAGTACGGATTATGCTTCATGCAGTGAAAGGAAAGTTGCCTGAAAATGTGTTTGGCAAAATTTCCGCCACACTTTCCGCAGGGTTTAGCTGGCCCCAATTGATAACGGCATTAATCGGAGGATTTATAGCCATTACCGTGATAAAGGCTGTCAATAAAGTGCAAAAATAGAAATCAGAATCTATTGATTTTTTAGAAAGATTATATTATAATTAATTGTACAAAAATCTTACTTACCTGTAGATATAAAAATATGGCAAACAATGCAACGGGCACCGTACATGGTGTCCCTGCAATTTAATTTTATTATGAGGGATTAGCTCAGTTGGTCAGAGCGCCACGTTGACATCGTGGAGGTCATTGGTTCAAATCCAATATTCCTCACCAATGTAGAACAGAATGGTCGAGATGACTGTTCTGTTTTTTTTGTAATTTTTTTCGATTTTTTCATTTTCGGATTTGTACTGTTTAGAGATGGGTAATAATTTACAAAAAGCAATGAAATAGTTTAAAATGACTGGTATAATTTTGTGGATAATATTACTACAATTTTTACGTATAACGGCTTAGGCAAGGTGCTTACAAATTGTAAGCGGAAACAAAGGTAATAGAAGAAATCACTGATATTACAAGGTATTCATATAATGACAACGGAAACATAATTTATTAAAGTATGCTGTTAAAGCCGATATATTGTGCCGAGAACGGCATAAAAGATTAGTAATTATAATCAGAACAGCTAAAGATATAGAAAAATGAATCCCTGTACCTGGTAACATTGATTTTTTAGAACTGTTATGGTAAAATAATGAAAAACTGCAAGGAGGAATAGTGATATGGGGAAAATACGAATGAATTCAATTTGTAGATTTATGATAGTGGTATTTCTTATTAGTATCATTATTACACCATCGGTTATTGCTGAGGAAGGAATAAAAGTACAGTTGAATGGAGAGTTATTAAGCTTTGATGTGCCACCTCAATTAATAAACAATAGAACAATGGTTCCTATGCGTAAAATATTTGAAGCGTTAGGGGCAACTGTGGAGTGGCATGGTGACACACAGAGAATTGTTGCAACGAAAGAGGATACCGTTATACAGTTGGAAATAGGCAGTACTATAATGATAAAAAACGGAGAGGGAATTACTCTTGATGTTCCGTCGCAAATTGTGGACAGTAGGACACTGGTTCCGGTTCGTGCGGTTGCAGAAAGCTTTGAGGCGGAAGTCACATGGGATCAAGATACTCAAACGGTAATTATAGTAAAGGAAGACAAAACAGGTGAAAATCCAAATACTGAGGTTGTTTCGGATATAGGTCCGGAACAAGCAAATCCTAAAAAATTTCTTGACTTTAGTGGGGATACGACAGGGCAGTTATTAAAGATACACAGTAATGCGCGTTATTTATTTGAACAGCAAAGATTACCCGAGTATTTCTTTGAAAATAAGTCAACTGTTGCGGAATATATCAATGAGGAAGATATAAGTAATATAAACAAAATCATTGTTGATGTGTGGGATAAAGCAGCAAATAATATTATCGTCCAAGAATTATCAAATTCGGATACGGTTTATGTTGTTGAAAGTGCAGAGCAATTTCTATCATTAATTAATGAAAAAAGAGAAGAATTTATGTTGAATGCTGACAAAGTTTTTGATGTATCTTTTGAAAAAATCGATGATAACACCAACGGTATTATTATTGATTTGGCGGAATTAGATGAGATGCTTATCAGTACTTATATTGGTATTGTATATAATGAGGATATTGGAATCCGATATTTTACTCTTGAAAAAAGCCTTGATGATAACTTTATGTTTTGTGAAATTTTTGAGGATTCAAGAGGTTCCTATTATCTTTTAGAAAATGATAAAGAGTCTTTTATCAACGCTATTAAAGAAGTATTGGAAACCAATCAGAATGTATCCGTAAGATTAATAAGGCAGTAGGGAGGCTCCCTATTGCCTTCTCTTTTATGGTGTGATATACTTCCTCTGTAAAGTGAAGCATAGTGAGATGATGTATATGGATCGCGTAATTTTACATTGCGATTTGAATAACTTCTATGCAAGTGTGGAATGCCTTTATAATCCTGATTTAAAATCCGTACCCATGGCTGTGGGTGGAAGTAAGGAAAACAGGCACGGGATTATATTGGCCAAGAATAATATTGCAAAAGCGGCCGGTGTAAAAACAGCCGAAACCATATGGCAGGCAAAACGAAAATGCCCCGATTTGGTAATAGTGCCGCCGAGGCATTCATTATATCGCGAGATTTCAGGACGAGTGCGTGAAATCTATAAAAAATATACCAATCAGATAGAAGCGTTCGGCATTGATGAAAATTGGCTTGACGTGACGGGGAGTACCAGGCTGTTTGGCACAGGGGAAGAGATTGCTTATGAAATAAAGGAAAGAATTAAAAATGAAATAGGGATTACGGCATCGGTTGGCGTAAGTTTTAACAAGATATTTGCAAAGCTTGGGTCGGATATGAAAAAGCCGGATGCCGTTACGGTTATCTCCAAGGAAAATTTTAAGGAGAAGGTATGGAAATTGCCTGTTGAGAATTTACTGTATGTAGGTAAAGTAGGCGCTTCTCAATTAAATAAAATCGGTATTTACACCATAGGAGAATTAGCCAATACTTCGGCGGACTTGCTAAGCAAGTGCTTTGGGAAATGGGGACAGGAGATATGGATTTATGCCAATGGTTTGGATGACAGCCCCGTGGCCTTTATGGATGATGAGGAACCATTAAAAAGTATAGGCAACTCCATCACGACAGCCAAGGATCTTTCTAACAACTATGAGGTTAAACTGATCTTGTATCAGCTTGCAGAAAGTGTAGGGTACAGACTTCGAAAGCATGGGCTGAAGGGAAAGACCATTCAGATTACCATAAAAGATTCAAAATTTAAAACAATTGACAGGCAAATTACATTAAGCGAGTATACGGATGTAACTGCAGATATAGCAAAATATGCCTATGAGTTATTTCTTAAGTCATGGGATTGGAATAAAAATATAAGGTTGCTTGGGATTCGGGTAACAAATTTTCTAAGAGACGATGAATGTGAGCAAATCACATTTTTTAATGACGAGCATCGCGAAAAGCAACAAAAGCTTGACCAATGCCTTGATAAAATACGTGATAAATACGGGCAGAAGTCGGTTCAGCGAGCATTATTGATTAATGACAAAAATTAATGGGTACATATAATTCATCATATAGTTAAGGAGTGGAAGTCATTGAAACTGATATCATGGAACGTGAATGGAATACGTGCTTGCCTCAAAAAAGATTTCATGAAATTTTTTAACAGTGAAAACGCAGACATTTTTTGCATACAGGAGACAAAGGTTCAGGAAGGGCAAGTAGAGCTTCCGCTGGACGGATATTATCAGTATTGGAATTATGCGCAAAAAAAAGGGTATTCCGGAACGGCCGTATTTTCCAAAATAAAGCCGTTAAATGTCACTTATGGGATGGGTATTGAAGAACACGACCGTGAAGGCAGAATCATTACTCTGGAGTTTGATTCATTTTTTTTGGTTACGGTTTATACCCCAAATTCCCAGCAAGGTTTAACAAGATTGGATTACAGGATGAAATGGGAAGAAGATTTTTTAAATTACCTTAAACATTTAGAACAGGCTAAACCGGTCATTTTTTGCGGCGATTTAAATGTTGCCCACAAAGAGATTGATCTTAAAAATCCTCAGTCAAATCGAAGAAATGCCGGTTTTACCGATGAAGAAAGAAATAAATTTAATATTTTGTTGAATAGCGGTTTTATCGACACTTTCAGATATTTTTATCCGGATAAAACAGGAGCCTACACCTGGTGGTCTTATATGTTTAATGCGCGGGCCAATAATGCGGGATGGCGTATTGATTATTTTTGCGTCTCTGAAAGTTTAAAAAGTGAACTGAAAGATGCAATGATTTACAGTGATATTTTAGGTTCTGATCATTGTCCCATCGGGCTGGAAATTTTCTAAAGGTATTGTAATAAATTTCTAATTGATGTATAATTATGGTGGTTGACATTTATTTAATGAGTATTATATTTTCATATATTGTAAAGGGGATTGTATTATGCCGGAAGAAAAGAAAATGGTAGTGGTTTATGGGTCATGTTACGGTAGCACGAAACAATATGCGGAGTGGCTCGCGGAAGAATTACATGGAGATTTGTATGAACAATCTGAAATTACCTTGGAAAATTTGTTAAAATACGACACTATCATATACGGAGGTTCACTATATGCAGGAAAAATACTAGGCCTTTCATTGATAAAGAATCGTTTTAATGAACTAAGAAACAAGCGAGTTGTGGTTTTTTCCGTAGGTGCTTCCCCTACAAGCTCTCAGGTTGTAGAATATATTAAGAGTCGTAATTTTACTGCTGAAATGAGGGAAAGAGTTAACTTTTTTTATTTGAGAGGTAAGTTGAATTATGCGGAATTAAAACCTGTTCATAAATTTATGATGTTTTTGATGAAAAAAAGGCTTCAATATAAAAAGGAAAAATTAAATGAGGAAGAAAAACTATTGATGGAATGTTATACTCAACCTGCTGATTGGACAAGCAGAAAAGCAATAAAGCCCATTGTTCAGTATATTCATATTGTAGAGGCTGTTCGAAAAAAATATCAAAAACCCTTGACAAGTTGGCTGTTTTATATTAAAATTCAATATGTCGCTTCTGACGGTCATATTTTTATGCAGGCATAATTCATTTTCCATTAATTAACACTTTATTTTTTGTTGATTTTGTGTTATAATAATTACTGCCCTGCAAAGGAAAATATGGCGGTATAGCTCAGTTGGCTAGAGCATGCGGTTCATACCCGCAGTGTCGATGGTTCGAGTCCGTCTACCGCTACCAGAGAAAGTTGGAAGTTGAAAGCTTCCAACTTTTTATATGGCCCATTGGTCAAGTGGTTAAGACACCGCCCTTTCACGGCGGTAACAGGGGTTCGAATCCCCTATGGGTCACCAATGAAACGGGCGCATAGCTCAGCTGGGAGAGCACCTGCCTTACAAGCAGGGGGTCATAGGTTCGAGCCCTATTGTGCCCACCAAAACACAGTCGTTTTGACTGTGTTTTTTTTTGCGCATGTAATGATAAATAACAAGATTTTATGGTAAATAATGTAAAAAAATTTTTTTTAAGTATCAACCCAAATTGACAAATATTTCATCATGTATGCTGTATAATAGTGCTTACACAAAAGAAGGGGTTGATATTATGCAAAGAACAGATGTGTTTCCTTATCATAGGATAACAAATCATAAAAAAGTAAAATTAAAAGGCGGTCACCAAAGGACATCTGTTAGAAAAATTTCAAAGCAAGATATTTTGATCAATTTTTTTGCATTTATGCTGTCACGTGCAGTGATTTTGTCAGGCATGAGTCCGTTTGGACTACCTTTTTTTGCTACGATTTTTGACGGAAAAGTCAATTCATTATTTATTGGTATAAGTGTTATTATGGGTTTTATTTCAGCCGGGTTAGGTATTGCTTCCTTGAAATATGTTGCTGCCATGTTTATTTTCACGGCCTCCGTTCTCTTGTTAAAGAGCAGCTTGCTCAATAAAACTTTTTTTATTGCTTTGATGACATTTAACGGGCTTTTTATTTCAGGGTTGATTGTTATCATATTTAACGGTTTATTGTTATATGACATATTTATGCTTTTATTTGAATGTTTTATTTGTTTTGTGATGGTTTATATCTTTAAAATGTCCATACCTGTTTTGAAACAACAAAATAGACGGCAAACGATATCCAATGAGGAAATGATCAGTTTGGCGATTTTAATGGGTCTGATTCTTTTGGGGGTCAATAACATCATTTTACCCGGCGGCATTTCATTAAGAAATGTATTATCCATCTTTATTATTTTGCTTTTTAGTTTGAAGTATGGAATAGGTGTGGCGGTATCAAGTGGTGTAACTTTAGGGCTTATTGGTAGCATGGCTGATTCCGGGATGTACCATATAATCAGTTCATATGCTTTCAGCAGTCTTATTTCAGGTGTTTTTAAACCGCTTGGGAAAAGCGGTGTATGTTTAGGATTTCTTTTAGGCAATGCAATAATGACAATCTATCTCAACGGTTCTACGGAAGTTTTGATTAATATTTTTGATATACTGCTTGCCGCTTTGTTGCTTTTCGTTATGCCTGACAAGATGTTATCGTATGTAGATGAATTATTGAGCAAAAAGACAAAAAGTTTTATGGAGAGTAAGACATACACTGCTCGAATAAAAGAGCTGACAGCGGACAAACTTACCGGCATTGCCAGGTCGTTTGAACAGTTGGCATGTACGTTTGACAGTATTGCTGAAAAAAGAAAGGCTGTTAATAAAAATGACGTGACGGTATTGTTTGATCAAGTGGCAGAACGCGTGTGTAAAGATTGCAGTTTGTGTTTTTGTTGTTGGGGACAGGAATTTCACAGTACCTATCAGGTGATGTTTAAAATGTTGGAAAAATTAGAGGACAAAGGGTATGTTGATGAACGGGATTTACCTGAGTATTTCTCAAGTCGCTGTATAAGAATTTACGACTTTTTAAATGCGTCCAATAATTTATTTGAAATCTACAAGAATAATTTAATATGGCATAATAAGATTAATGAAAGTCGGGGACTGATTTCACAGCAGCTTCAGGGGGTTTCGGAAATTATTCGGAACCTAGCTAATGAGTTGTCGATGGATTTGCAGTTTGACGAGGAAATGGAAAAGGAATTAATGATTCAGTTGGATAAAGCGGGAATTATAGCAAAGGAGATTAGTGTTATTCAAAATGCATATGGAAAATATGAGGTACATATTGTTTTCAAATCATGCGGAGGCATAAGAAATTGTATTAAAACTGCCGCTCCTATTATTTCAAAGGTAGTGGGTAGAAAAATGATAAAGGAAGAAAGCAGTTGTACTGCCAATAGGCATCATTCAAAGTGTTCGGTAAAATACGTTGAAGCACAAAGTTATTCCGTTTCTACGGGAGTAGCAAGAATGAAAAAACAGGGACAGCAGGAATATGGGGACCATTATACGTTTGTTCAGTTAAAAGACGGAAGATTTGTTCTTGCTTTGAGTGACGGTATGGGAAGCGGTATAAAGGCTTCAAAGGAAAGCAGTACTACAATTGCTTTGCTGGAACAACTTTTAGATTCGGGTTTTGACAAAGATATGGCGGTGAAATTTATTAACTCCGTTTTGGTTCTCAAGTCGCCTGAAGAAAGTTTTGCTACCATTGATCTTTCAATCATTGACCTTTATACCGGAAATGTTGAATTTGTCAAGATTGGTGCGGCATCTACCTTCATAAAGAAGCAGGATCGAGTGGAAGTAATTAAATCTACTTCACTTCCTGCGGGGATATTGAACAATATTGACATGGAGCTTTCCAATAAAACAGTAAGCGATGGGGATTTTATTGTTATGATGTCGGACGGAGTGCTTGATTCTAAGGAAGATGCAATAAAAAAAGAAGAATGGGTGAAAGAGGTATTAAGTGAAATTGATACAACCAATCCTCAGGAAATTGCTGATTATTTGTTAAAAACAGCCATCAATCATTCAAACCATTATGTTAGTGATGATATGACGGTATTGGTTGCAAAGATATGGAAAAAAGTTGGTTAAATTATGTATATATGTAAATAAGTTTGTATAAACTACTAATAGAAACTATTGATAGTGGAGGTAGTTTGCAGTGCACGAACATGCCAAACAGGTTGTGGTTATAAGGGATCTGGACTCCAATTTTATTGAAGAGGCCATATTCATTTTAAAAAATAATATAAGCGAATTAAAAAATCATGAAAAAAGGGCCATTATAAAGCGGAATTTAAGAAACAGTGATTATATCATTAAAGAGGCACAAAGCATTATTGACAATTATATTAAGCAACAAGCTATGAAATATGAATGTGCTGTAAGTATGTCCCAATATAAAAAGAATAAAAGCAAAGATTTATTGAAATGGAATATTTCTGTAGGAACCGTATTAAATATTGCTATGTTTATCTCCATTGCTTTATTTGTATTTTTATTATCCAGAGTTATATAGTATTTTTTGCATTGGTTGTCCTTTCCTATGATTTGTTTACAGGACAACCATTTGCATTTTATTGAAGTTTCTTATTTATGTTCTTCCTTTTTTAAGGTCTTAATGGTATGAATCATTAGTTTTATTTCATCAGGAGATATCCGGGCATCTTGGATTTCTTTCGCAAGTGCCAGATATTCTGCTTTTAATTCTAATATTTCCTTTGGAAGCATGTCACATTTTGATGAATACTTCTTGTTGGTTTCTTGATTCTCTTCTGAACAATTGTCCTTGGAGTGATCCTGGTAAAACCATATGATCGGTTTATCAGCGTATTTTGCAAGAACTTCAAGTTTATCGCTTTTTGGTTTGCGGACTGTGGTGATATATTGTTGAAGTGTTGCAACTCCGATTTTTACTCCGGTTTTTTCGTAGATTGCTTTTGAAAATCTTCTGTATGACATATTATTTCTTATAATATCAATATTTTTCGCAACTATTTTATCAATGTCAGGCATAATTTTCACCCCGTGTTTTTTTAATGTATATCTTAAACTATTTTAACAGGAATTTGACAAAAATAAAAGATATTAAGCGAAATATTGCAATATTTTAAGAAAATAAATGCAAAATGAGTACGAAAGGTATTGACTTATGTATGCTTTAAGCATATCATATTATAATGACATTAATAATATTATACCACAAATTAACAAAATTTAAAAGAGGTGGAATACAGTATGTGCGACGCAAACAGAACTGACAGTGCCGTCAGGGCAGAAGTTGAAAGAATAGCAAAGAGAAAGATTATTCAAGAAGAAGATTGGCAGACGGTTCTTGAAATTGTTTTTAAAGATATTTATGCGAATTATATTTGCATGGGTAAAGATGTGCCTTATAAATATTTCATTCATACTGCGGCAAGAGCATTACAGTTGTTAAGTAATAGTTGAATATACGAAGTATATTTTTAAAAATTCTAAAATGTGATAGAATATACCATACAAAACGAGGATTAGATCATCAGCTATGTATTTATAATTTACACTAGGTAATTCCTATAATTATAAGTTTCATTAGTTAAAAAGTGGTGTTTGTGAAGTAGTCTTATAACAAATATTAGGAAGGAATGTCATATGAAAATAGGAAATGTGGTTTTAGAAAACGGAATATTTCTTGCCCCTATGGCGGGGGTCACGGATTTACCATTTAGGCTGTTGTGCAAAGAGCAAGGTTGTGGTTTGGTATATACTGAAATGGTCAGTGCAAAAGGATTATATTATGAAAATCAAAAAACAGAAAAACTTCTTCAAATTGATGAACGAGAGAAACCGATTGCAGTGCAAATTTTCGGTTCGGATCCGGATATTATGGCGGATGTTGCTGCAGAGGCTGCAAGCACGGGAGCAAGTATTATTGATATTAATATGGGATGTCCTACCCCTAAAATTGTAAAAAACGGTGAGGGCTCTGCGTTAATGCGGAAACCTCAATTAATTGGGAAAATTGTACGGGCCGTTTCACAAGCAGTGAACATTCCTGTAACCGTAAAAATTCGTAAAGGTTGGGATGAAACCAGTGTAAATGCATGTGAAGTTGCACAGATTGCTGAGGATAACGGAGCAAAAGCAATTACCGTTCATGGGAGGACAAGAGAACAGTTTTACAGTGGACAGGCTGATTGGGATATTATAAAAAAAGTTAAGGAAAGTGTAAGTATTCCCGTTATCGGCAATGGTGATGTTACAAGTCCTCAAGCTGCCAAGCAAATGTTTGATTATACAGGTTGTGACGGTATTATGATAGGGAGAGGAGCACAAGGTAATCCGTGGATTTTCCGTAGAGTTATTCATTTTCTGGAAACCGGGGAAATATTGCTCGAACCGTCTCCTGGCCAGCGGATTCGCCAAGCAATAAAGCATGCCCGGTTATTGGTGGAATACAAGGATGAATATGTGGGAATTCGTGAAGCAAGAAAGCATGTTTCATGGTATATTAAGGGACTTAAAAATTCATCAAAGGTAAAAGAATTGGTTAATAAGGTGGAACATTTAAGTCAAATGGAAGATTTGTTAAATGAATACCTTAAGGAACTTGATGAATTTAGATAGATATAATAAATTTAAACATACACAATTCATATGGTTTTTGATATTTAATAAAGAATCAATAAAAAAGTTTAACTTTGTTATTTTATAAGGTATAATATATTTAAGAGGCGGAGGGTGCAAGATGGAAAGTTTATTAAAGGAAATCATATTAAAACTTGACACTATGCAGGAGGATGTAACAGGATTAAAAAAAGATATATCGATACTAAAAGATGATGTAACGGTACTCAAAGAGGATGTAACGGTATTAAAAGAAGATGTAGCAGTGTTAAAAGAAGATGTAACAGTGCTCAAAGAGGATGTAACGATATTAAAAGAAGATGTAGCAGTGTTAAAAGATGATGTAACG
>Ga0134093_1000105_pt1 | contig 96008 bp, 76 predicted proteins | sample 4_1taG_FD_94452 | JGI IMG/M metagenome (GOLD analysis project Ga0134093, IMG submission 94452) | Switchgrass degrading microbial communities from high solid loading bioreactors in New Hampshire, USA - 4_13_20_68_A1 metaG | ecosystem: Engineered > Bioreactor > Semi-continuous > Anaerobic >...
AATTGTTTTACATGTTCTTTTGATAATGTCGACATAAAATTCTCCTCCTTAGCATTCTCTTTTATTGATTCTTGCCAAGAAGGAGAACATTCAGTCATCTATACACAAAATTTCTTACATCCTATGATTTGAATGATGTTCCACGGTATTTATTTTGACGGATTGAATGTTAAAAAAACGACAACCGGGATATTTTTCAGATATCCTCGATTGCCGGTTGGAGTATAACTTTTATTTATTACTATCCGGTTAATATCCGGAAATTTATTTTCGTTATCTGGCTGAAAAAGTTTAAGGCACTAAATTTTATTCAACAGGGAACTTATCAATCTTACCCAGTAAACGCTTTCTCATACACGCAAAGTCCAATGAGTTTACATCTCCATTTCCATCTACATCTCCAGCTACCTTGTTAATGGAGTCATCTTTTATCTTGCCCATCAAATACATTCTTAAAAGCCCGAAATCCAAGGAATCAAATTTACCGTCCCTATTAACGTCACCGTAAACAACAGTAGGAGAAGGTGTTGGTGTAGGTGTGGGGGCAATTGTGACTGTAGAGGTCGGTGTGACACTTGTTTTCTTTATAGCATTTCTGTAAGCATTCAGTGCCGCTTCACTTGAATTGATTCTCCAGTCGGTTTCCTTATTGTGGCTAAACCAAACCAGAGCGAAAATTTTATCGTAGGACGATTTAATCCTGTTAAACGAGTCGGTAATCCATTGTGCCTTGTTTCCGCCTATTTCTGCTGAAGCCCACTCAGCTATGATAATTGGTTTGTTATAGTTTCTCAAGTTGTTGTATGCTTCTGAAAAAATCTGATCAAAAGTTTGCCAGGTACTTCCCCAGGATTGGGTTGTACCCCAGTTGTAGCCGTCTATGGAGTTGTAGTCCACATAGTTGTCACCGGGATAAAATCCCGTAAAAGAAGTATTCGGCCCTACATTGTTGCAGTTAACATTAAATACCCATTTTACATTGTATGCACCTTCGCTCCTGAAGATATCTACAATACGCCTGAATGCAGCTATGTATGTACTGTTTGTGTTTTTACCGCTTTGATAGCCTATGGCCCATGGGTACCAATCACCGTTGGCTTCATGCAAAGGCCTTAACCAAATTTCCTTGCCGTAGTACTTCATGTCTTGAGCCATTCTTCTTATATAGCTGTCGGCATTACCGTTCATAATCTGGACGGTATCGTATTCCCAAGGTTCCCAAGTAAGTAGTAATATTGCGTTGTTGGCATATACGGCATCCGCGTGTGTTCTTACAAAATCGAAATTGGTGCTCCAATTGATAAACATATGAGCTATATCTAAATCTCTACCTTGTAACTGGTTGAAATCTTTAATACCTTGATAAGTCGGTTGGTCACCTATCCAAGCACCGATTTTCAGTTCGGTTTGTGCCCGGCTGCCGGACACCGGGAATAGTGTTAGGCCCAATAACAGTAATAATGCTGTTATAATCGAAAGTCTTCTTTTTTTTAGCATAGAATATCCCCCTGTTTTCTCTGTTCTTATAATTTAATTCTATATGAATCCTTCAGCGGTTTCTATTAGCATTATTTTTAAATCGTTATATTTTTTTAAGATGAAAAGCCGGAAGATGGGATGTACCTGATTTTTAGTTTTTATTGGCTGTCAATTTGGAATAATATTGTCCGGGAGACATGCCCTCATATTTCCTGAACATGCGGATAAAGGTCACAGAGCCGTTGCAACCCACTCTTTTTGCAATTTCACCGATTTTTAAATTACTCTCCTTTTGCATAAGTTCTTTAGAAGCTTTAACCCTGTAGAGGTTTAAATATTCTTTAAAATTTTTGCCGGTATAGTATTTGAACATTGTGCTGAGATATGAAACGGACATATTGAAATATTCCGCAATATCATAGAGTGAAATATCTCTTGTATAATTTTCCTGGATGTAGTTGAGCATCTTACTGGCCATAGTTCTGTCATATTTATTGTCATCTAAAGCATATCCTATTGCATGCTTCAGACTCATACTGCTTCCTTCACTCCAGGAAGATTCGAAAGTATCGGCGTCCATTTCCCGGCGAAGGGCATTGAGCCGGTTTTGATATGAGTTTATATCGCTTTTTGCCAATAAGTTGCCAACTTTATGGAGTAATTTGTCCGCTGCCGCAAACAGACAGGCGGCACGTATGAAATCGCCGAGCTTTGCGGAAACGGTGGCAAGTCCTTCGAATATCAGAAATATATAGCAAAGAGTGTTTTGATTTATTTCAACATATAATTTCAATCCATTTAGGAAGAGTTCCTCAGCTTTTAAATAATTTTCCCGAGTTAACTCCAGCTCTGCCAAGTTTCGGTATACCCAAGGTACATCTCCTTTATGGCCGGTATCATTCATTAATGACAGGCTTTCATTGAATAATTCGTATGCCTTTTCTATATAGCCCGTATGGTGGCAAATTTCACCCAAGTCTTTTTTAATTCGGGCTATTATGGCCAAATACCCCAGTTCGTTAGCAAGGTTAAGGCTTTTTGAATAATAAGTCTGGGCAAGTGCATAATCGCCTTGGGAACGTAGCAATTCTGCAATATTTAACAATACCAAGGTCTTTTCAGCCTTGTCGTCTATCTCTTCGCAGCCTGAGAGACATTTTTGGAACATCTGCATTGCCTTTTCAAACTCACCGTTAGCCCTTAGGACCAGCCCCATTCTTCCGTATGACTCCAATATGCCATACTTGTCGTCATATTCTTTATAAATGTCCAGGCTTTCACTCAAACATTTTTCTGCTTCGTCATAGGAACCATTGAAATAGTAAGCTTGACTCAGCTCTTGAAGAACTTCTGCAATACCACGCTTGTAGCCGGCTTCGCGGTATATTTTCAAGCTTTGATTCAACAATTCCACTTCATAATGCAAATTGCCGGATATATTGTTGGTCAATGCCAGATTGTACTTGATTGAAGCCTCTCCCATAGGGTCGTTTCTATCCATTGCCAGTTTTAGACCCTGCTCGAAGAGTTTGACTGCTTTCTCACAGTTGCCGTTTAAAAAAGCAAACCGGCCCAACCATTGGTATGCCTTTATACAGTGTTGGATATTCAGTGAATTGTTCTGCCTTTGAATTATGGATTCCAATATGCCTTGTCCCTTATCCCAATGTCCTCTTGTTTCCCAGTAATATCCCATTGATACGGCAAGTTCCAACTCTTTTTCAAAATAATTTGCCTCGCTGAAATACTCCAAGGCACAAATTATGTCGGGGTAAGCCTTGTCCAACATATTAAGGGCTGTTTGACGTTTGGAATCGTAATAATTGTTTTGTGCGGCAACAGCGTAAGATAAATAATAATCGGCATGGCACTCTTTTATGAAATTTTCATCACTGTCTTTTGACAGCAAGAATGCTGCATATTCCCTGAAGATTTCAAGCATATTGAAAAAGCATTCATCGTTTTCGTCTCCTTCGGAATCTATCGACAGAAAGTTTTTATCCACTAATGACATTAAGTTTTTATGCAAATTATCAATATCCTTTTTCTTGTTTATTACAGCAGATGCAGCAGTTATACTGAATTTCCCCTTAAAAACCCCAAGCCTTGTGAAGATTTTCTTTTGATTTCCATTCAATAGCTTGAATCCCCACTCAATACAGCTTATCATGCTGCGATGCCGCATAGGTATGTTTTTAGGTCCATCGGTCAGCCAATTTAATCGGTTTTGCCTTAAGTAAAGCATCTTATTGACCGATATTCTTGCGATGTTTGCAGCCGCAAGTTCAATGGCCAAGGGTATTCCCTCAAGACATTCGCATAGTTTTGCTATCTGATGGGCGTTTTCCTCCGTGAGTCTGAAATCGTTTTTAACAGCTTTTGCCCGGGATAAAAACAGATTGACTGAGGGCAGTTTTTCCAGTAATTCCAAGGTCGGAGTACTGGTTGAGTCGGGTATTTCCAGCGGTGGAACATTAAATATATGCTCTCCATAAACATTTAACGGCTGGCGGCTTGTTACAATCAACGATAAATGGGCAGCTACAGTTAGCATTTCTGTTAGCATACGGGCAGAACCTGTGAGATGATCGAAATCGTCGAGAATAATCAGAATTTTCTTATTTCCCAGTGTGTTTTTTACAGCATCTAATATGTCATGACCTTGTATTTCAGGTATATCCAAAACTTTTGCAATATTTGATATTAACAGTTTGGGTTTGCGGATTTTTGCTGCGGGAATCCAAAAAACTCCGTCATTGTATTTTGAAAGGCACAATTGGGCAACTTTAATAGACAATCTGCTTTTACCTATTCCGCCAGGGCCGACAAGGGTTACAAGTCGGGCATTTTCCAGAAGAGTACAAATTTTTTCCGTTTCAGCTTGACGTCCTATGAATTCATTTGTCTCGGCAGGTAAATTGTGTTTTGCATGAACATAATATTTATATCTGCTCTTATTTTCTAAGACGGCAAGATATTCTTCATTTATACTCCAACCTTTTTGTCGGTGATAAATTATGATGTCATCATTAATCAATCGCTCCAATAGTTTTGAGATATCGCCATCAAATTTAAAAATTTTTTTCTCCATACAAATCATCTCAGTGCACTGAAAATATCTTAATATACCTAGTTTATAAGTATATTATACCACAAATCAAAAACGAGGGGATGTTAAGGGTTTAAAAAATAAATTATCTATTGTATAATTTTATTAGAATAGTTAGGAATAGTGTCTTTAATTTCCTTCGCAGCTAAAATTTGCTTAAATCCGGTTTTTCAAATAAAATTGCATGCCTACTTTTGATAATACCCTTAAAATACTTGCTATATCAGAATAACTCTATATTATTTCATAATTTTTATATAAAGGGAGGTATAAAGGTATGAGAAAAAAAATAATTGCCATTGTGTTGATGTTGTTGGTTATGTTAACTGCGGTTTTTGAAAGCATAATATGTTTGGCAGACAATCCAATTGTACAGACCATTTATACTGCTGACCCGGCTCCCTTGGTATATGACGGTGTTTGCTACGTATACACTACTCATGACGAAGATATAATAGTCAATGATTTCTATACGATGAATGAATGGCGATGTTACTCATCTACAGATATGGTAAACTGGACAGATCACGGTTCACCGTTATCTTACAATACTTTCAGTTGGGCACAAGGTGATGCTTGGGCCGGTCAAGTTGTTTACAGGAACGGAAAGTTTTACTTTTATGTTCCTATGACAAGAAAGAATTCCGGTGGTGCAAGAGTAATCGGTGTAGCGGTATCGGACAGTCCAACCGGACCGTTTAAAGATGCCCTTGGAAGACCTTTGATTGCAAATAATGGGGCCCAGGATATCGACCCCACAGTATTTATCGATGATGACGGGCAGGCCTATCTATATTGGGGAAACGGTAATCTTTATTATGTGAAACTAAATGAGGACATGATTTCTTATTCGGGAGGTATTGTACAGGTATCTCCAAAACCGACAGGTTTTGTTGAAGGTCCATGGTTTTACAAGCGTAATAATTTATATTACATGGTATATGCCGGAATGGGTTCTGGAAGCGAGGATATACGCTATGCTACAAGCAAAAGTCCTACAGGACCATGGGAATACAAGGGCGTTCTTATGCCTTCCCAAAACAGCTTTACAAACCATCCGGGTGTAATTGATTATAAGGGGAATTCTTACTTCTTCTATCATACCGGTAATTTACCGGGTGGGGGAAGCTATCACCGTTCTGTTGGTGTAGAACAATTTAAATACAATTCTGACGGTACAATTCCCACTATCCCTATTACCAAAAACGGTCCTGACCAGATTGGCAATCTGAATCCCTATGTCAAAACCGAGGCAGAAACCATCTGTTGGTCATCCGGTGTAAAAACGGAAAATTGCAGTGAAGGTGGAATGAATGTATCCCATATAGAAAACGGGGACTATATAAAGGTAAAGGGTGTCGATTTCGGTTCCGGTGCGACATCTTTTGAAGCTAGGGTGGCCTCAGCTACCAGTGGCGGAACCATTGAGCTCAGGCTTGACAGTCCAACAGGAACTCTGATTGGAAGTTGTGTTGTTTCGGGTACAGGCGGATGGCAGACTTGGGAAACAAAGTCCTGTACAGTAAGCGGTGCTACTGGGATACATGACTTGTATCTGAGATTTACAGGCGGCAGTGGATATCTGTTTAATATCAATTGGTGGAAGTTTAATTCCGGTTCAACACCGGAATCACCTACACCAACACCAAGTATAACACCGACTCCAAGCATAACACCGACTTCGACTGGAAGAAGTGCCTTTGCAAAAATTGAAGCTGAGAGCTTCAGCAGTGTTAATTCTTCTTCCCTTCAAACTGTAACAAATGACGATGGTAGAAGCATTATAGGTTATATTAATAATGGTGATTATGCTGTATATAAAAATATAGACTTTGGAAACGGTGCAACTTCATTTAAAGCCTTTGTTGCCGATGCATTAACTGCCAATATAGAACTTAGACTGAATAGTCCTACAGGTACGCTTATAGGTACTTTGCCGGTAGCATCTACTGGAGATTGGGATACATATCAGGAACAAACTTGTAATATTGACAAAGTTACAGGAGTAAATGACTTGTATCTTGTATTTTCCGGACCTGTAAATGTTGACTGGTTCATATTTGAAGGAGAGGATACAAGAATACCGGGTGATATAAATTGTGACGGGTCAGTTAACTCGTTAGACTTTGCACTATTTAGAATGTATCTACTTGGAAAAGCTTCCCTCGAAGGATCTGCTCTTGCAAATGCCGATGTAAATAAAGACGGTAATGTAGATTCACTTGACTTTGGTATGTTTAGAATGTATCTTGTTGGCCGTATACCTTCTTTCACCGAATAGAATACGGTAGTATGCAAAGAAAAATCTCCGGTACACCTCGGAGATTTTGTTTTTTTTTAGGAGCTTTCGAAGGTCGTGAAAACCGCAAAATCGAAGGGGTTCAATGCCCCTGGGATTTTATTTTCTTTTGAAGGTAGTGAAAGAAGTTGTTATATATAAAAAAGTTTACAATTTTGAAACATTCCCTATATAATTTCGAGATATTGACCGTCTAAAATATAGACATTAGGTAATATAATTCGTGGAGGGAATGATATGATAAGGAAAATTGCCGCTTTTTTAGCCATTGCGATGACAATTGCTGCAATGACTGCCTGCAGTTCAAATAATCAGGGGAGAACAACCATAAAAGACGGTGACAAGGACATAACAATAATAGAACCTAAGACGACTACAGGTTCCGAAGAATTGAGAGTGGAGAAGATAGAAGAGTATAAAGACATCAGGGCTTTGGATTGGCAAGATGAGGATAGACTTTTAGTAAGCAAGAAAAACACCAATGTCGATAAAATATCCGTCGAAGGTGAGCAGTTCCATCCCAACAATCTATATATTTTGGATACAAATGACGGAGAGTATAAAATACTTAACGAGGAGCGTGCCAATCAACTGTTTGCAGAGTTTTCACCCGACAAAAAGCATATTTTTTACAAAACCAATAATGAGGAAACTGCACGGGGATATATAATGGATTCACAAGGTAAAAATGTTGTTTCCATAACCGGGGATAAAACTATACATTTTAGTGCCGGAAAGTGGATTGACAATGAACGGGTTATTTATGCCGATTTCAACAATACCGTATATGAAGGGGATGTTTCGGGAAAGATTGTTGAAATTGCCAATTTAGGCCCCGAATCGACAAACAAATCTATAGCAATGGGAGAGGCATTTTACTACACTGTAAGCAGTGTGTTCAGAAATGGGGATGAGCTTTATTTTCTAACATCCGATTTGGATTTAAAAAAATATAATTTGGTGAGCAAGGAAACCGGTTTACTAGATAGAAATGTACTAAAGATATATCCGTCAAAAGATTTCAATAAAATTGCCTATGTTAAAATGACTGAGGATCAAGAAGTGAAATTAATAGTGGCAGATTTGAATTTTAACAAAAAGACATTGGCCGAAGGTATGGCAATCTCAGAAGCAGCGTGGTCTCCCGATGGTACAAGGTTGGTATATTCAGTTGTTAAAGAGGCTTCAGAGGAAAACGGAATCTATTTGAGTGACTTAAAAACGGAGAAAACATCTAGGATATCATTATTTGACGGGATTATTGGTTTTGGTTGGAGTCCTTCCGGCAGGAAAATTTCAGTTTGCAGATATGATAAGGATTATAATTTTTTGTCGAACATAATTATTCTAAACAACTGAATCATGAAATATCCCATTCTCGCACAAAATTAGTATCAAGCATCATATATTCAATGAAGCGATAAACTGGAATAATGACTATATAAGAGTTGAAATTTTTATTAGGAATGTAAAATTTTATACATGATTTTCACATTGAAGTAAAGAGGCAAATATTGACGAATCCAAGACCTTATTAAGTCCGGGATTCGTTTTTTCTCAGTAAATCATCTTATTTATATTATTTGATATATATTTTCCCAAACATATGTTTGAATATATAATGCTGTGTGGTATAATATATTTTATTAAGAATTTTGGGGAGAGAAATATTTATGCCGGAATTTAAGATTGTGTCCGATTATAAACCTTGCGGTGATCAGCCTGAGGCTATAGAAAAGCTGTGTGAAGGTATTAATCGGGGGCTGAAGGGACAAACCCTTTTAGGGGTTACCGGTTCGGGTAAGACCTTTACCATGGCCAATGTAATTGAAAGGGTGCAAAAACCGACCCTTGTAATTGCTCACAATAAGACTCTGGCTGCCCAGCTTTGCAGTGAGTTTAAGGAGTTTTTTCCAAACAACCTGGTGGAGTACTTTGTGAGTTATTATGACTACTACCAGCCGGAAGCATATATTGCAGCCACAGATACCTATATTGAAAAGGATTCTTCAATAAATGACGAAATAGACAAATTGAGACACTCAGCCACTGCAGCTTTGTTTGAAAGAAGAGATGTGATTATTGTGGCCAGTGTTTCCTGTATTTACGGTCTCGGTGATCCTGAGGACTATACCGACCTCATGCTGTCTTTGAGAAAGGGTATGCAAAAGGACAGGGACGAGATTATTCGAAAACTTGTGGAAATACAGTATGAGAGAAATGAAATAGATTTTAAGCGAGGCAAGTTCCGTGTAAGAGGAGATGTTCTGGAAATATTTCCTTCCTATTCGTCGGAAGAGGTAATAAGGGTGGAATTTTTCGGAGACGAGATAGATCGAATTACTGAAGTTAATTACCTTACCGGTGAAGTATTGGGTACCATGTCCCATGCCGCTATCTTTCCCGCTTCCCACTATGCAACCACAAGGGCTAAAATGGAAAGGGCAATTGTGAGCATTGAGCAGGAACTTGAGGAACGGTTGAAGGAACTGAAGGCGGAAGGGAAGTTACTTGAGGCACAGAGACTTGAACAGAGAACCCGGTATGACATAGAGATGCTTCGGGAAGTGGGTTTTTGCCAGGGAATTGAAAATTACTCTAGGCATATAAGCGGAAGAAAACCGGGAAGTCCCCCGTATACACTTATAGATTATTTCCCCGATGATTTCCTGATGATAATAGATGAATCCCATGTAACCATTCCGCAAATAGGTGCCATGTACAATGGGGACAGGTCTAGGAAGCAATCGCTGGTGGACTATGGATTCAGGCTGCCGTCGGCTTTCGACAACAGGCCTCTAAAGTTCAGTGAGTTTGAGGAGAAAATAAATCAAATTATTTTTGTCAGTGCAACTCCTGCTGCCTATGAAAGGGCTCATTCGCAACAGATAGTTGAGCAGATAATCAGACCTACAGGCCTTGTGGATCCTGAAATTGTCGTAAAGCCTGTTAAAGGACAGATTGATGATTTAATCGGTGAAATAAACGAAAGGGTAAAGAAGAATGAGCGTGTTTTGGTTACCACTCTTACAAAGAAAATGGCGGAGGATCTTACTGATTATCTCAAAGAATTGGATTTTAAAGTCAAGTATCTTCATTCGGATATTCACACCATCGAAAGAATGGAAATTATACGGGATTTGAGACTGGGTGTGTTTGACGTCCTGATTGGAATAAACCTTTTGAGGGAAGGTCTGGATTTGCCCGAGGTTTCTTTGATAGCCATACTTGATGCCGATAAGGAAGGTTTCTTGAGGTCCGAGACTTCACTTATACAGACCATCGGCAGGGCAGCCAGAAATGTGGATGGTAAGGTAATAATGTATGCCGATACCGTTACCGAGTCGATGAGAAAAGCTATCAGCGAGACAAACAGAAGAAGAAAGATTCAGTTGGAGTATAACCAAAAGCACGGTATTACGCCACGCAGTGTAAAAAAAGGTATAAGGGATGTCATAGAAATTACAAAAACGGCAGAGGAAAGTGCGGAATACATGGTACAGAAAACTGAGGATATATCAAATGCTATTGAGGCTCAATCCCTTATCGATACATTGATGAAAGAAATGAAAAAGGCAGCTTCAGAATTGCAGTTCGAAAGGGCTGCCGAATTAAGGGATAAGATAAATGAACTGAAAAAGAAATTCGATTTGTAAAAAATTCTAATACAATTAAATGTTTGTTTGATTTATTTTTTATTATCGTTATAATTTATATCAATTAATGCTGTGAGGAAATGAGAGTGTTGTTAATGATGAAAGACAAGATTATTATAAAAGGTGCCCGTGAACATAACTTGAAAAATATAGATGTCGAAATACCCAGGGATCAACTTGTGGTTATTACAGGGCTTAGCGGTTCAGGAAAGTCATCTCTGGCCTTTGATACCATTTATGCCGAAGGACAAAGGCGGTATATGGAGTCCTTGTCATCCTATGCTCGAATGTTCTTAGGCCAGATGGAAAAGCCTGATGTCGATTATATAGAGGGGTTATCTCCCGCAATCTCCATAGATCAGAAAACTACCAGCAGGAACCCACGTTCTACTGTGGGTACCGTTACCGAAATATATGACTATCTCAGGCTTTTGTATGCGAGGATAGGAGTACCCCACTGCCATATCTGCGGAAAGGAAATAACCCAGCAGACGGTGGACCAGATGGCCGACAGTATTATGGCCATGGAAGAAGGCACAAGGATACAACTTTTGGCCCCGGTGGTCAGAGGCAGGAAGGGCGAATACCACAAGCTGATAGAGGATATAAAGAAGGGCGGCTACGTCAGAATTCGTGTAGATGGCGAGATTTATGAGGTTACCGATGAAATAAATCTCGATAAAAACAAGAAACACAATATTGAAATAGTTGTTGACAGGCTGATAGTAAGACCCGATATAAGAAAGAGACTCACCGACTCTTTGGAGACCGTTCTTAAATTGAGTGGCGGTATCCTCATAGTTGATGTGGTTGGTAAGGAGGAGCTGCTGTTCAGCCAGAATTTCGCTTGTACCGATTGCGGCATCAGCATCGGTGAACTGGCACCAAGAATGTTTTCTTTCAACAATCCGTTCGGTGCATGTCCCACTTGTGGAGGACTGGGTTCCCTGCTAAAAATTGACCCCGATTTGGTAATACCGAACAAGTCGTTGTCTTTGGCAGAGGGAGCTATAAATTCCGCCGGGTGGAATGTTTCCAACGGGGATAGCTTTGCAAGGACGTATATGAATGCCCTGGCAAAGCACTATAACTTTAGTGTCGATACACCGGTGGAGAAGCTTCCGCCCCATATATTGGACATTATTCTTTACGGCACCAAAGGCGAGAAAATCAAGGTCGAATATGAGAAAGAATATGGTAGCGGTTCGTTTATGACTCCCTTTGAAGGTATTATAAACATTATGGAGAGAAGATATAAAGAAACCCAGTCGGAGGGCATGAAGGAATACTATGAAAGCTTTATGAGCCATGATCTTTGTCCGGAGTGTAAGGGGGCCAGGCTTAAAAAGGAGGCCTTGGCCGTTACAGTGGGCAATCTCAATATAAATGAGATATGTTCCATTTCCGTCGGAGAGGCAAAAGAGTTTTTTGACAATATAAATCTTTCGGAGAGGGACAGGCTTATAGCACGGCAAATACTGAAGGAGATAAAGGCAAGACTTGGGTTCCTGGTGGATGTCGGGCTTGATTACTTGACTTTGTCAAGGGCAGCCGGTACCCTGTCGGGAGGGGAAGCTCAAAGGATTAGGCTTGCCACTCAGATTGGTTCCGGACTTATGGGTGTTTTATATATTTTGGACGAGCCGAGTATAGGGCTTCATCAAAGGGACAATGAAAGACTTCTCAATACTTTGAAAAAATTGAGGGATTTGGGAAATACGCTTATAGTGGTGGAGCATGACGAAGATACAATGTATGCTTCCGACTATATCATAGATCTTGGTCCCGGTGCGGGTGTACACGGCGGAGAGATTATTGCCAAGGGTACAGTGGAAGAGATCAAAAACAATCCCAACTCGATAACCGGGCAGTATTTGAGCGGGAAAAAGAAGATTGAAATACCGAAAAAACGCCGCAAGCCCAATGGAAAGTGGATAGAAGTAATAGGTGCCAGTGAGAACAATTTGAAAAATATAAATGTAAAAATACCCCTTGGAGTTTTAACTTGCGTAACCGGGGTGTCGGGATCCGGAAAAAGCAGTTTTGTAAACGAAATACTATATAAAAGGCTGGCAAATGAGTTGAACCATGCCAAACAAAGGCCCGGTGCCCATAAGGCAATAAAGGGTTTGGAGTACTTGGACAAGGTTATCGATATAGACCAATCGCCCATAGGACGTACACCTAGGTCAAATCCGGCAACTTACACCGGGGTATTCGATTTGATAAGGGAAATTTTTGCCAGCACCACTGAAGCTAAAATGAGGGGGTACAAATCGGGACGATTCAGCTTTAACGTAAAAGGCGGACGTTGCGAAGCATGCAGCGGTGACGGTATAATTAAAATAGAAATGCATTTTTTACCCGATGTTTATGTTCCATGTGAGGTTTGCAAGGGTAAAAGATATAATAGGGAGACTTTAGAGGTACGATATAAGGATAAGAATATTGCCGATGTATTGGATATGACTGTTGAAGATGCACTGGAGTTTTTCAAGAATATACCGAAGATACACAAGAAGCTTGAAACCCTTAATGACGTAGGGCTTGGATATATAAAACTGGGGCAGCCTTCCACCACCTTGTCGGGTGGAGAAGCACAGAGAGTGAAGCTTGCCACGGAGCTATCAAAGAGAAGTACCGGGAAGACCATGTATATCCTTGACGAGCCCACTACAGGACTTCATATTGCAGACGTTCACAGACTTATTTATATACTCCAAAGACTGGTTGACTCGGGAAATACAGTTGTAGTTATCGAACACAACCTTGACGTTATAAAGGTCTCGGATTATATAATAGACTTAGGTCCTGAAGGAGGTAATAAGGGGGGCGATATTGTCGCTGAAGGTGCTCCTGAAGAAATTGTAAAGGTTAGGGCTTCCTATACCGGCCAGTTCCTGAAAAATATTTTAGATAAGGGTTGAAGGAAAAACTATATATTCTGTCAAATAACGGAACATTATTTATAGTTGAAAAAAATGTAAAATAAATATTTTGAAATGGCAATTGACTAGTTATTTTTTTTAGAATAAACTTACCTTATAGAATAAAAGAAGAAATATAAGAAGTTAATTTGCATAGTTTAGTATTAATTAAAAATAACGTTGTAAAAACTTTTAAATAATGTTTACCGTTTGGCCCTGAATTTGAACCGAGTTGGCCGTGAGAAAAGTGAAATTTTCACTTGCTGTTTAGAACTGCGGATGCTCTTATGATGGGAGATGATAATATGATGATGTGCTCTATATGCAAAGAAAATATAGCAGTAGTATTTATAACAAAAATTTTGGACGGAAAGCAAAGTCAGGAAGGTTTATGCTTTTCCTGTGCAAGAAAACAGGGAATCCAGCCGATAAAGCAGATTATTGAGCAGACAGGTATTTCCGAGGAAGAAATGGAAGACCTGAACAAGCAGATGGGTAGTTTCTTTGAGGACATTGATATAAACAGTTTGAGCGGAATGGCTTCAGAACCGGGCGGAAACAGTTCAAATCCTTTCCTGAATTTTTTTAATAAAACGCTGTTTCGGAATAACGAGGCATCGGGCAATAAAGGCAATGATGCAAAGGAAGCGTCGGAAGATGGCTTGTTGAAGGAAGAAAAGGATGGAAGGAACAATACACGTACCAAAACCCAGGAAAAGAAACCGCCTAAAAAGAAAAAATATCTTGATACCTACGGTACAAACCTTAACGAAAAGGCAAGAGAAGGTAAGATAGACAGGGTTGTAGGCCGTCAGAGGGAAATTGACAGGGTAATTCAGATATTGAACCGTAGGAATAAAAACAATCCTGTGTTGATTGGTGAGCCGGGTGTGGGTAAGACTGCCATAGCTGAAGGATTGGCAGTGAGAATAAGCGAAAAGAAGGTTCCGGCGAAGCTTTTCAATGCTGAGGTATATCTTCTGGATTTGACCAGCATAGTTGCCGGGACGCAGTTCCGAGGCCAGTTTGAAAGCCGTATGAAGGGTATTATTGAAGAGACAAAGAATCTTGGAAATATTATTCTTGTAATAGATGAGCTGCACAATATTATGGGTGCCGGTGAAGCAGAAGGTGCCATGAATGCGGGAAATATTTTGAAGCCTGCTCTTGCAAAAGGCGAAATTCAGGTAATCGGTGCCACAACACTGAATGAATACCGCAAGCATATTGAAAAGGATTCGGCTTTGGAAAGAAGATTTCAACCGGTGATGGTTGACGAACCTTCTATTGAGGAAACCATTGAGATTCTTAGAGGTATAAAGGATTATTACGAAAGCTATCACAGGGTGAAAATCCCCGATGAGGTAATCCGGGCTGCCGTAATAATGTCCGAAAGATATATAACCGACCGCTTTCTGCCGGATAAGGCCATAGATGTAATTGATGAGGCCGGTTCGAGAGCTAATATTAACAATGTAAGTCTTGTTGAGTACGACGCACTTAAGGAAGAGCTCAGGAAGGTGCAGGAGGAAAAGGAAAGTGCGATTTCGGCCGACTCCATTGAAGATTACCAGAAGGCTGCAGACCTTAAAGTTAGGGAATGTAAACTTCTAGAGAAGATAAATGAGATAGAGCAAAAGAACAAGGCATTGGAATTAACAGTGGATGATGTGGCCCATGTGATTGAAGCGTGGACCAAGATTCCCGTCCAAAGGCTTACCGAGCTTGAGGCCAAGAAGTTGTTGAACCTTGAGGAAAGGCTTCATAAAAGGATTATCGGCCAGAAGCATGCGGTTACAAGTGTTGCAAAGGCGATAAGACGTAACAGGGCGGACTTTAAGAGGAAAAAAAGACCTACTTCCTTTATTTTTGTAGGACCTACGGGAGTGGGAAAAACCGAATTGGTCAAAGCACTGGCGGTAGAACTTTTTGAAAGTGAAGATGCATTGATAAGATTGGATATGTCCGAGTATATGGAGAAGCATACCGTTTCTAAAATGATCGGTGCACCTCCGGGCTATGTGGGTTATGACGACGGTGGACAGTTGACTGAAAAAGTCAGACGTAAGCCCTATTCGGTAATTCTTATGGATGAAATTGAAAAAGCCCATCCCGATGTTTTCAACATGCTTTTGCAGATACTTGAGGATGGTAGAATAACTGACAGCCACGGAAGGACAGTTAGCTTTGAAAATACCGTAATAATTATGACTTCTAATGCCGGTACCAGCCTTAAGGCACACGGTATAGGTTTTGCCAATGATAATTATATTGCACTGGAAAATAAAGTGAATGAGGTAATGAAGGAGATATTCAGACCCGAGTTCTTAAACCGCATAGACGAGATAATTATATTCAATGAGCTAAGCAGGGATGAATTGAAACAGATAGTGGATCTCATGCTTAAAGAAGTGGTTGAAGAGGTTGGGCATAAAGGAATTACCATTGAGATCACCGATGCTGTCAAGGATTATATACTCAAAATGGGGTATGATCAGAAATATGGTGCAAGACCATTAAGAAGGACAATCCAGAAGTACATTGAAGATGAATTGACCGATCGTTATCTAAGAGGAGAGTACAAGGAAGGTAGCCATGTTTTAATCGATGCCGGCAGCGACGGATTGATATTTAAATAAATCCTAAGTTTACGGTTTATTGTATGAAATATGCTTGAGAGTGTTGGTTGTTTTGTGTAATATATAAAATGAATGATGAATTGCTAGCGGGGATGTGAAAATATCCCCGTTTTTGCACCTCTTTCTTTTGGAAAGAAGGTAGATAATTGCAAGGCAAAGGTTGTTCAGTATTTCTTAGGGAGGTTGAATGTTTGGCTATTGAGATAAAAAAAGCTGTTATTCACGTGCTTGACAAGGAATCAGACGAGCCTTTATTGAATGAGTTTGAGCTGGATATAAATGAAGATATCCAATTGTTTTTGGAAAAGCATATTATAAAGTCCATCAATGATGACGATGCCCGAAAAGGGAGATTTAAGGAGGGCATCAATATAGTAAAGGATGTTTCCCATAGAATTTTATCGGATGGTGAGTATTTTTTGGAAGGTTCAAAGGATATAGCAAGGCAGCTTTTCAAAGCAATAAAGACAAACAGCAGCATATCCTCCACAGACTTGATAGTGTGCCTGTACGAAGAAGATAACACTCCTGCAGTGGCCATTTTGAAAATGGATTATACCGTCTCTTTTATCCATGATATTGAAATAGTGGAGAACAAGTTTAAGATTGTTATCAGAAAACAAGAAATAAGCCTTCCGGGTACCAACCAAAGAATTCAGAAATGTGCCTTTGTATTGTCTCCCGAAGTTAACCGGGATTATGAACTTGTGATTCTGGACAATCAGATTTCCAAAGGTGCGGAAGAGCCGGTAGCCCAGTTTTTTCTCCAGACCTTTTTAGGTGCCGAGCTGGTTCTCGACAGCAAAACCTGTACCAAAATACTTAGGAGGGAAACCGAAAACTGGGTGAGGAGTAAATTAAAAGAAGGGGAAAGCTTTGCAGAGGAAGTTCGGGAATTTGTAAACACTGCAATTCATGAGGAGGATGAAATTGATATAGAGGCTTTCTCCAACAAGGTTTTCGGCAAAAAGGAAGAACTTCGCAGCGAGTTTGTCAATAATTTGCGTGAAAAAGGCCTTACCCATGAAAAGTTTGAAATTGATAGGGAATGGGTTGAAAAAAAGTTTAACAAAATAAGACTGAAAACCGACGACAATATTGAGATTGTAATAGGCTATGAACTCTTCGGAAACAGGGATAAATTTGAAATAATTTCAAATCCCGACGGGACAAAAACCATAGTGATAAAGAATGTGTTACACTTGAATCAAAATTAGTTTATAGAAATACTAAAAAGGGGCTGCATATTGTTTTGTAAAAATACATAAACAACAGCCCCTTGATATTTTCGAGCAATATCTATTTTTCAATCGGTTAGACGAATATAAGTGCTAAATAGTCTTAGAGGAAAAACTTAACCTCATATTTTGCTTTTAGCTCTTCCACTTTTTTATAGTACTCTTCCTGCTGTTTTTTATTTAAAAGTGCGGATCTAACCCTCTCTTCAGCTTCGCTGTAGGTTAATTCCATAGCTTCCCTTTTTCCGGTCAACTTTATAATATGATAACCGAATTTTGATTTGACGGGAGTTTTTGTAATTTCGCCTTTATCCAAAGCAAAGGCAGCAACTTCAAATTCAGGAACCATTCTACCTCTGGGAAAGAAGCCCAAGTCCCCGCCTTTATCTTTCGATGGACAAATGGAGTACTCTTTGGCAGCTTCTTCAAACGATTTGCCGTTTTCCAATTCGGCTATAATTTTGTTTGCAGTGTCTTCGTCTTGTACCAGAATATGACTTGCTTTAACCGATTCAGGTTCGACGAATTCCCCTTTGTTTTCGTTGTAGTACTTTTTCATCTCTACTTCGTTTACTTCCACTGAGTTGATAAGTTTACTCAGGGCATACTGCTTTAACAAATTTGATTTCACTCTTTCCAATTCTTTAAGGAATTCGGTTTCTTTATCAAGCCCTTTTTCAATAGCATCCAAATAAAACAGTTCCTGTTCCGACAATTGAGATATAAGCTGTTTTATTCCATCAGGACTGCTATATTGAGAAGACACTCTAGGGTCAACATTTCTTAAAAAAAACCGTACATCCTCTGTTGTAATTTCTCTGTTTCCTATTTTTGCAAGAACTTTTTCCATACCTTACATATCTCCTTTTAATAGTATAAAGTAATAATAACAAATTTCACAGGATATGTCCAACTAAAATATCCCAAATGAATAAAATTTATTCAAAATCATCGAAGTTTTTTAGCATTGTTTTCTATTTTCTATTATCAATTTTCTATAAATTGACGATAAAATCATTAGTTAATTATAAAAACCAATGTTATGACAAATTTCCAATTAACAACCTGACTTATATATAAATGTACAGTTTTGCCACTTCGGAATATGAAAGGAGAATTGTTATGCTGCAAAAATCCTTTTTAAATTCTTTTTTCAAACGCTGTAATATAAGTAAGTTATTGAGCAAGGTTGGGGTTGTTAAGTTGAAGCATTTCGAATATGACGAGTACTTTGAGGCCAAGGTGGAAAGTATAGACAATGAACAGGTAAAAATAACGGTGGATGATATTATCGACAGGGAAAAGTTCAAGGCAAATGACAAGGTTGTTTTAAGTTTTGTAAGATCCAATGAAGTTTATTGGGCGGATGGCGAAATACTTTCAATTAAATTTCGCTCACCGGTGGAGATAGTTTTGACACTAAAGGATGTAAAAAAACGCGATAATATGAGAAAGCGTAACCGTTATTTTGTCAGCTTGTCCGGAATGATTAAAAACGAGGCCGAAGATACGGGAAAGGCTGTTGTGGTCAGGGATATTAGTTTTGAAGGCCTAAGAGTCGATTGTTCCAGCGAATTCGATGTGGACAGCAAGGTTTACGTCAGCATAAATTTGAATAAACAGCAGAGATGCAGTTTCAAGGGTAGAGTGGTAAGAAAGGCAAATTTGGGTAAAACCTTTGAATACGGTATTCAAATATGCAATATTTTGAGAGAAAACAACATGGTGTTGTATGATTATATAAACAAGCTTGAAAACGCTAAAGTTTGATGCTGTTCAAAAGTTTCAACTATGGGCTCAACTATTCCAAGTGTCAAAATCTCTTCAACAGAAGCGGTAATTGGCTTGCAAAATTAAGAAGATGGAAATCTGCAATTTTTCGGAAAGAAAAGTTATGAGCTAAGCCGGCTTTCTTAAGGACAATGCTAGTTCGGAGGTATCTATGAAACTGTATTTGATAGCAGGTACTAATTCCGATGTGCTTAAAAAAGTGTTGGAGAAGAATGAAATAACTGTGGTAGGATGGGAAGCATCCATCTCAAAAGCTCTTAACTTTCTTTCAAAAAATTTTCTTGAATACGATATTTTGCTTCTAACCGACCAAGGTGTGATTGATGACTACAACGATTTTAAAGATTTGCTGGAAAATTTCAAGCAATTGATAAATATAGGTTCAAGCTTTAAATTCATTACAAAGGATGCCCGGCTGGAACAGATTTTTAACGAAGTCTTTGAAAATGATTCAAGGTTTGACGTATTTTTGACGGATCAGGCTAAAATACCGGTGTCAATGCTTGTAGAATTCTGCAATTCAAAGAAGGACTCTAAAGCTTTGGATACTGCAAATGTATCGGTGGATGACACTGTAATACTGAAAAAGCCGAGGTCGTTTTTTGATAAATTTAAAACCGGCTTGAAAAGAGACGGAGATGCTCGGGGCAATAAGCAATTAAACGGCAAAAATCGAGATTTTGAGAAAATACTGTCTGTACTTGGGGATTTGAAAAGAATAGTGGCCATTACCGGACACAGAGGTTCCGGTGTGACCGGTACTGTTGCAAATATTGCCACCGTTGCAAGTGACAAGGGAATTCCTGTCATGGTAATAGACATGGACACCGTTTACCGGGGGATAAACTTGTACTTTTCAAAGTTTGGCGATGAGATAGAGGTAAATTCCGAATTGAGCTACTCTCTTATCCGATGTCTTATGACTCCGGAATCTTATGATGTGAATTCCTGCAAAATAAATAGAAATTTATCGGTAATAGGTTTGGGGTATTCCGTATCCAACAGGGAAAGAATTTCTGAAGCTCTTAAGTATAAGAGAATTGCAAGTCTTATCGGTTTGCTTAGGCAGGAATATGATTTGGTTTTATTGGATATTCCTTTGGAAGTGTTTAAAACCTTGCCCGACTTGATTACTCTGGTTGACAGCATAGGACTTTGCGTTAACAACAGCCTGTATTCGGTTATAAATACCGTTAGGGCTCTGGAGGAAAGTATTTCGAAGGATGCCTTGCTTTTTGCTGCAAAGAGTAGGGTAATTGTTTCAAAATACAATAAAATCAACAGATATAAAGGTAAAAAGTTTACTCCGGAGTTAACTTGTGAAATATTGAATCACTTGAGCGGCATTTCCAAAGGAGAATATAGGAAGGCCGGTGAAATTCCCTATGCGGAGGATTTTGACCTACAGTCGGGAAGCTCGGACAGAATTTGCAGTACCGATATGAACTATAGGGATTTTTACCTTCAAATATTAAAAAATCTTATCTAATAATTTTCCCAAAATTAATTAATCAAAAACATTTGAATTTATCGGGAGGTTTTTATGGATATAAGCAGTTTAAAGCACATAAAACCGGGAAGCAATATGCCGAAAAAAATAGCTGCTGTTCTTGTAAGTTTACTGGTTGTGTTTGCTTCCTTTTCATACTTGAACAGTGTCAACAATGATGCCAAAGAATTTGTGGAAATTGTTGTTGTAAAGCCAAAGGAAGGAATCCCGGCAAAAAAACTTATAACCGAGGACTTGATCAAGAAAGGCAAAATACTTAAAACCGATTTTAATGAAGGTATGATTACATACGATAAGGTGGATGAAATTAAAAACAAATACTCCGTCTATTTTTTAAGATACGATACTCCGCTGTATTATGACCAGTTGACAGAAACCATACCGCTAAAGCACGATTGGTTATATGAATTGCCAAAGGAATCGGAGGTTTTGACAGTACCTTACGATTACGACAAATGCGGTGGCGATATATTGGCACCGGGAGACTATGTGAGGGTGAGGGTCACCTATGAGGATGCCAATCCGGTATCCGGGGAGGATTTGGATTTCGGGCCGTATTTTAATACCGCTGCAGCAGGAAAAAAGAATTATGTGACCGAGATTCTATTCGATAGAATCCTTGTCAAGGACATGTTGAATTCCAAAGGGCAGTCCATTAGTGAGATATACAAGGAAGTGTCGAGACTCGGGAAAGAGGAAAGGCAGGCGGTTATGGCAAGCAAGGAATTCATGCAAAATGTCCAGGCAAAAGCCCTGGTTTTTGAAGCTACTCCCGAACAGGTGGATAGGTATACCAAGTCAAATATACACGGTACCTTTACTTTTACCATATTAAGCAGAATGGACAACCCAAATCTCATAGAAAACTTTTCTGCTGTCGATAAGGAGGTAAAAGAATGGAGCAGCAGCAACGAGATAAAGTAGATTTAAAGGAGATACTCGAGAAACTGTCGCCCAGGGATAAGATATACAGCGAAATTGAGACCAGCAAGATAATCGATAATGTAATAGCTTTCATTCCGTCATCGGACTCTGCCGATTGTTCGATATTGATAACCAATCTTGCGGCGGCAATAGCCAAAAGATCATGGAATGTGTGCGTTCTCGATTTTAAAGTTTTTTATCCCAATATATATAAACTTTTAGACTGTGAAGCCATGCCTAAGGGAAGAGGGCTTATAAGATTGTTGAGAAGCGACAAAATTGATTTTCGGGACGAAATCAGCGATACAAAGTATAAAAACCTGTATCTTATTTCCCCAAGCCCTATGGATCTCTTGGAAGAATATTTTGACTTTCAGTTTGAAGATATTGAAAGGGTAATCAATACAGTAAAGGAAATGTTTGATTTGGTCTTGATTGATGTACCCAATATTCCGCCACTGGAATTTTGTGTGGGGGCAATAAAATACTGTAACGTGGGTTTTTGCGTATGGAGCGAGAGAATTGACTGTCCCCAGAACACCCAAAGATTTTTAAGCTTTATTGGGTCCATCGGCATTAGTTCGTCTAAAATTGCCAACGTGATACTAAATAACGTGCAAGGTTTCGAATATGACAAGCAGGTTATCGGCGAAATGGGAATGAAGTTTATTGCTGAAATACCCTTTGTACCGTCGGTTATCAATTATTCTCTCGACGGCCGTGTTTACTATGTTGACAGCATAGTATTGGACAGGCGGTATCAGAGAGCGATGGAACGCTTGGCTGATCTGATGGTCAAGTAGGAAAAGTTGTCTAGGGGGTGTTAACATGCTTACCAGAAGTGTCGTCAGCGAGCTGCAAAAGAAAGCAAGATACATTCACAAGGTGGAGAGTGCTGCCAGCAAACTGACCATGATGACTTTTGAGGAGTCACTGAAGCAATGTCAGCAATATATAAGCAAGGTGGCCTCCAATTACTATAGAAGAATTGACGACCCAAAAAAGAAAAGAGAGATGACCGAGAGATATATTATTGATTATGTGGAAACGCAAAAGCCTGATGTCGAGGGTTATGAGAACTTGAGTGACTTGAGAAACGCCCTTATAGATGAAATAACTCATTACGGGCCTATCACCGATGCAATGGAGGATCCTGAGATAGATGAAATAAGAGCCAACGGTCCGCACCAAATTTTTGTTGAAAAATACGGCAAAACCGAGCAATGGGACCGGTGCTTTACCGACAAGGAACATATGGAAAGGATTATTGCAAAGCTTATCGGTGTTTCGAAAGTAAGGCTTACCCCTAGAACACCCATGGTTAATGCCCGTACTATCGAGGGATACAGGGTAAATGCGACCCATGCAGATATTTCACCTTACGGAAATCCTGCCTTTGTAATCAGGAAGTTTAAGAAAACCACCATGTCACCGGATAAAATGATAAGGGACAAGTCTTTTTCAATAAACATGTTCAAGCTTTTGTCCTTAATTCCCAGGGCAGATATGTCCTGGATGACAGTCGGACCTACAGGCAGCGGAAAGACAACCTTGAATGAGGTGCTAATCAAGCAAATAGATCCCTTATGCAGAATAATAACAATAGAGAATCCTTCAGAGCTCAGGCTGCTTAGATACAAAAACAACGATCCCAACGAGAAGGTAATAAACGATGTATTGCAGTACGAGTCGGTGCCCGATGACGATGACAGCAGCCCGGCAACCATGGAAAATCTGTTGATTAATGCAATGAGACAGTCACCCCATTGGATAGGTCCAGGAGAGTTGAGGTCTCCGGGGGAGTTTGCCACTGCACTGCGTGCAGCACAAACCGGTCATTACTTTTTCACAACACTGCATGCCGAAGGGGACAAAGAGGCAATATACAGATTTCTAACCGCTTATTTGATTCAATCGGACGAGCCTGCAGAACTGGCTCTTAGGAATATATGTTCCGCCGTTAAATTTGTAATCTTCCAGGAGAAACTGGCCGACGGAACCCGTAAAGTTACTTCCATATCGGAAATTGTCGGTTCTGAGGGACTTAAGCCCATTGTCAACCGATTGTATGAATTTGAGTGTATAGACGTGGAAGACGATCCCGAGACGGGAAAGGTAAAAAGCATTATAGGCAGGCATAAGAGAGTGGGATGCATTTCCGAGGCATTGCAGCAGAAGATGCTGAAATCGGGTATAAAACGCAGTAAGTTTGAATTTCTTACACGACCGGTAGACCCTAATGAAGAGGAGGTTTACGACACCGATGGATTTAAATTTACTGTTTAGTATCGGATTAGGATTTGTCACACTGCTAACTTTGAATATTGTCTTGGATTTGCAAATGGCGGTTTATATAAAGTATGCCTTTATAGGTGCGGTTGACAGGCTTGCCAACCGCAATACACGGGCATACGTCAAAAGAGTCAGAAGAAACAAGATAGTAAAGCAGAAGGACAGTATTGTTACCAAGTACAATAACATAGTTGAAAATCTGATTTTTGACTTTAATTTACCTCTGACCCTTGAGGGTTTCAATTCTTTCATATGCATTGTCTTTGCTGTGATGGTACTGCTTGTTGTGGTATTTCTAAAAAATATAACCCTTTCCGCCTTTGTTTCAATATCAATCCTAGTAGGGGCCATAACTTTTTTCACCATGCAGTCGAGGCAGGCAAAGTCGGCAAAGATTGAATATATAATGGATGCGGAAGATATGTTGTGTCCTTTGGCGAGAGAAGGGGTTCTCGTTGCAATAAAAAAGGTTCTTGAGACCGATGAGTATCTACATAAAAGTATTCGTCCGTATTTTGTTCAATTTGTTGAAAACTATGAAAACCACGGCTATTCGTTCAGAAGGGCTATGGAAGTGCTAAACAAGCAATTGGGCCCAAAGTTCGACGGTTTTGCAAAAAAGGCCGTTATATTTGAATACAATGAGCGAAAAGGAATGGCCGATGTGTTCTTGGACATTGTGGATGAAAATGCTGCGTTAAGGGAAATCAACGCAAGGAAAAACAGAATTTTCAAGAAAATGAATATGGACTTCCTAATAAAGACCTGTCTCATAGTCATATTTATCATGTACTGCATGACAATAAGGGAAATTAGGGACTTTCTGATTAACAACGACTTGGGAAGGTTCATCAACACCCTGGCCGTGGTGAGTATATGTCTAGGATTTGCAAGATGTCAGGCACTTCAGGGGGATATAGGCAAGTTTGGAGGCGATAAGTAGTGGTTGTATTGGCAAAACTCATCAGTCTGGTTGCAATTGTATACCTGGTAAGTACAATAATCTATCCGGCCTTTAAGCCAATGTCCGCAAGGAGAAAAAGGCATTCGAGGGAGTTCTTGTCTGTACTGAAGAAGCAGGCCAAAATGGAAAAGTACATGTATTTTAAAGATATTATCCTTAAGAAAATATCCAACAAATTGCTTCTTAATGAAGTAAAGCGGGAGCAGTTGAATTTTATGATAAACCGGCTTGATTTGAAAATCACTCCTGAGGAAATAAGACTTAAACAAATATTGTATTCCCTTGCAGGTCTGGTCTGCTCGTTGGTTATGATGAAATTAATGCCGTTGTTCGGTTATATTTGCCTGATCTTTGTAGTTTTGGGATGGCTGTATCCCATTGATGAGCTGGAGAAGAAAGTGGAGCAAAAGGACAAAAACATACTGAAAGATTTTCCTGCATTCTACAGCATGGTGTATTATCAATATTCAAGGTCTATAAATATTTATTTGGCCGATGTGATAAAGGATTTTTTGCCCAATGCCAACCCGGATATGGCTGACGAATTGGGAGTACTCCTTGACAATATCGAGTATGGCGAAGAATATGCCCTAAAGCAATTCAAGAAGAGAGTGCCTTTAAGGCATATAATCAAGTTTTGCGATATTATTGAAACGAGACTTAAAGGATATGACAATACATCACAGATGGCGTATCTGAAAAACGAGTTGTACGATTTGAGAGTTGCAGCGTTGGAAGAGGAGTTGAACCGAAGGAAGGCAAGTAATGAGAGAACCCAGTTTGTGTTGATAGCGGTTTTGCTTATATATATTGTGGTTTATTACTACTTTGAGTTTATCAATGCCATCAAATTGTTCGGATAGTCTAAATACAGTCTTTCCAAAAAGAAAATAACTGTGAGCATAAAATATTTCAATGCACCAAGCCCATCAAACAATAGTCTAGGAGGTTTAATTATGAAGAAGAGGATTGGCATTCGTTCATTTACTGCCGGATTAAAGGACATTAGAGGTGAATTCGGTATAAAGCAAATTGCCGCAACAGTTGCTGTTGTAATGCTAATAGGCATTATTGTGCAGTTTATGTCGGGTGGATGGTTGACCGACCGAGTTCAAGAGGTTTGGACCTGGCTTTGGGAGGATGTAATAAAGAGTTGGATCTCGTAGTGTTTCATTTATGAAAATGGGGTGGCTGAAAGAATGTGCATACCGAGCTAAAAAACGTTTTCAGCACCCTATTGTTGCGTATTTTAGCGATAAACGAAGCTGAAATAATTCCATGGGGTAATGATTAATAACAGGCAAGGAGAGAAGAATATATGACAGGATTTGCTAAAGCTATATTGATATCCATATTGGTTGCTACAATCTTTGTTGTATTTACAAACTTTGTGATGTTCTTTCCTTGGTATATGACTTTGGTGTATGAGACTTACAATTTGGCTTCGGTGGCTGCAAATTACAATTACCTACCTAAAGATGAAAAGGAGTTTATCTTGAATAATTTGAAAACCAAACCCATCTTCAAAGAATGTCCCGAAAAGATAGAAATAAATTCCGATCGCGAAGGGGACTACTCCTATGAATACTATAAAGATTTGGACAATTCGCTAAAGCCCTATGGACAAAGGGGAGAGACCTTTTATGTGGAAATCCGTGCGGCATTTCCCTTTAGAATTGAGCTGGCAGGTTCCGAAAGAAGTATGGACTATGAAGTTTCGTTCCGGCTTCCGGTAACGGGAATCAGATACTATAAAGACTTGGATTAGCGGTGATTTTATGAAGGGTATGGCATATGCAGTTTTATTTGTGGTTGTTTCAACAATAATATTAGGTCCCTTTGTCGAATGCTTTCAACTTATAACGGAGAAGGCAAGGCTGGATTCCACTATAAATAACTGCGGAAAATTGGCTGTTATGACTTCTTCCGAGGACAGTAAAGCCAGAGATATGGAATCGGAAATTGATTTGGAAAAGTTTATGGAGGTTTTTGGTAGCTCCTTTGCAGCCGGCTTGAATTTATGGGTTGAAGACAGTACAGTTACCCATTTGCTTGACACAAAGGAGGGCATTATACATTTCAAGTCCAATGACGGCAGATATAATGATTTTGCGGTTTACTTAACTATAAATAATAAAAGACCCAATCAGTGTGAGGTGTCGGTGATATCAAAATACAAATTTAAAACCAAGCATTTAGCTTTTATCGAAACTCATTTACCTGCATTTACCGATTTTAACCTAGAGAGAAAGAGTAGGTTTGTGCTTGAGCAAATCAATTGATTGTAATAAATAATGTAAGAAAAAGCGAAAAATTGTCAAAAGTTTGTCCTTCTAGGTCTTTAAAAAAGAGGTGTGCTTGTGGTAGAATATAAGCATACAACTTTTTAATGGAGGTTAGTTTGATGAAAAGAAGGGTAATAACAAGTGTTTTAGCATTATTGATGTTGCTATCTGTTACTGCATGTGAGAAAAAAGGACAAACCGGTCAGGAACCCACAACACCCCCTGTGACTGTTGACGGACAGTCATTGTCTGATCCCATAGCAGTTTCCGACGATAAAGTTTATGGCAGATGGGAGTCGGAAAATGGTCCGGCACTTGAAATCAGTACCGATGGGAAATATACCTATTATTTAGATAAAAACAATACCTCGGACAATTATTATAAAGGGTCAGTGGAATTTGTTGTCGGTCCGCAAGCAATTTCCGAATTGAATTTGACTTTAAAAGAATATGCCGACAAATATGACAAATATGCCGGAGGTTTCCACAATGTAGTCTCCTTAAAACTGCACTATGAAACATTTCAATCGGAGGGTGTCGACAAAAGCGATACTTTAAATAAATCGGAGTATATGACTTTTATGCTCCTGCTTTCAAAAGATAGCGACGATAAGGCTACTTTGGTCAATATGGCGGATTCTACAATAACTGAAGTATCCAGAGCTAAATAAAGAGTTTTCCGTCGAATTAAAGAAAATAACATTATGCGAATGATAGGGGAAATTTAGAAAAAAGAAGTGGAATTAAAAGCTGCTTCTTTTTTTACGCTTATTTCAAAGGGATATTTGTATTTATATATTACTCCGAAATACCGATACATAAAAAAGAAGCTATAAATTTAACGGATGATACGGGACTTGAACATTAAGGGTTAACGGTACAATGTACGGTTAATTCTAGCGGGGCTTTATGTGAATGGAGGGATGAATCTGTGAATTCTGAAATTCATCATATCGACACAAATGGGCAGGAGAGTGAACCGATAAACGCCAATCCATTTACATATCTGGAAAAAGGCCAAAACGGTGAGGTTGAAGAGGCATGCCCCAAATCGGATACTACCGATGAGCTCGATGTTAAAAAGTTAAAAAGAGATATTTCGGGGTTGAGAAAAAAGCTTAAGATATATAGAATTTCTTTTCGGGATCTTTTATCCTGTGCACCTAAAAATCGGGATTCAATATATATGTGCATAAAAGCGGCAAAAGCCATAGTAGAAAATGATTGGATTCTTGAGAAAATTAGGAAAAAGAAGACTTTGCCCATTGAGGATGTATTGAGTGTTGTAAATGTATATCGCGGTACATTGAAAAAGAACAGCAAGTATATAATTGCGATATGTCTTATTATTACCGGCGGTCTTGAAACATTAAACCGGTACATAAGCAATACCTATGCCAAGAAGGAGCAAGATTCCAATTTGGGTGTTGTTTTGGAGTTGGCACGAGACGGTGCCGTTGTAATGACCGGTGAATGCAGATTTCTTCTTGTCATAAAGAAAAAAAACATGTACTTGGGGCAAGAGGTGAAATTTGCCGAATGGGAAATAAGAAGGTATAGGCGAAATACGGTAAGAAAAGCTGCTGCAGTTGTTGTGCTGTTGGGTATGGCTGTTCTCTTGCCGTTTTTCTTTTCCCGTGGTCAGATTGCATATTCCGACAAAGGTTTTGCTTTGGTTGCCATCGATATAAACCCCAGTTTGGGTTTGCTGGTGGACAGGAATGACACGGTAATAGATGTTAATACGATAAATAGAGATGCGGATATACTTCTTATGGACAATGATTTGAAGGGAATGCCGGTTGAAGATGCTATTGAAATGATTTTTGAATTTGCCCATGACCGGGGTTATGTATACGAAGACAAGGAAAACTTGGTTCTTGTCTCCCTTGCACTGAATCCCGATGCCGATGAAAAAGGCGATGAGGAGGAAAAGTTTGAACATCTGTTTAATCGAATCAAATCAAAGGTAATAGGCGATGAAGTTATTATACCCATTGTGATTGCAGTACCTCAGGATACGGTAAAGTCGGCGGAGATGAATAACCTTTCGATAGGTAGACAGTATATCTATGAAAGGTTGCAAGGATTTGACGTGGGAAAGGTAAGAAGGAGTTCCATTGAGGATTTATTGATTGAATATGAATATTCTGTTGGATTGTGATAAAATAAAGGTGTTTTGAAGGTGTTTTATGAATATTGAACACTAATGGAGAGAGTACTGGGGGCGGGTGTATGGTAGACTATTTGAAAAGACATGAACAAATGGTGAAAGAAGCACTGGAGAAAAATGAGGATATGGATTGGGAGTGGTTGAGAGATTACCACAGGACACAGATTGAATATCTGCAGCATGAGAGACTTGTACACCTAATAATTACATTAGCCTTTGCCCTGTTTTTCTTAGTTACAATTCTATTTGCCACCACTTTTGAAAAGCCTGTTATTTTGCTGGCAACTTTGCTTATCTTGGTTCTGTTGGTTCCTTATATAGGCCATTACTTCAAATTGGAAAATGGAGTGCAAAGATGGTATGACTTATACAACAGGATAGATGAAAACTGCAGAAAGAAAGTTTAATTATAGAAAGTATAATTATTTGTACTTGGAAAGGTATTACTGGAAAATTATCCCCACTTGCAATAAGTTTTGCAAGTGGGGATATCTTTTAAAGGCTTTCGAAGGTGGTGAAAGCTTGAGTTTTATTTATATTGCCTTATGGAAGGTCCGGGCAATAACCTCAAGCTGTTGCTGACGGGTAAGTCTTATGAAATTAACGGCATACCCGGAAACCCTTATGGTGAGCTGAGGATAGTTGTAAGGCTCTTCCATTGCTTTTTCCAGTACTGCTCTTTCCAAAACATTAATGTTTACATGGTGTCCGCCCTGAACAAAATAACCGTCTAAAAGGGCAACAAGGTTGTTAATTCTGATATCGGTTTCTTTGCCTAGGGATTGGGGCACAAGGGTTATTGTGAGCGAAATGCCGTCCTTGCAGTACTCATAGGGGATTTTCGCCAAGGAATTGAGCACAGCCAATGCACCTCTTTTATCCCTGCCATGCATTGGATTGGCCCCAGGGGCAAAAGGTTCACCCATCTTTCTGCCGTCGGGAGTTGAGCCGGTCTTTTTGCCGTATACCACATTGGATGTAATGGTAAGTATTGAAAGGGTGTGTACGGCATTTCTGTAAGTTTCGTGTTCTTTCAGGTCGTTATAAAAGTCCTTTACAACGGACACGGCAATACTGTCAACTCTGTCGTCATCATTGCCGAATTGGGGATAATCACCCTCTATTCCGAAATCGGTTATGAGCCCTCTTTCATCCCGAATAGCTCTAACTCTGGAATACTTCATTGCACTGAAAGAGTCCACTAAAACGGACAGACCTGCTATACCGAAGGCCATAAACCTATTGACATCGGTATCGTGGAGAGCCATCATTAGTCTTTCATAGGCGTATTTATCGTGCATGTAATGGATTACATTCATTGTATTTACGTATAGCCCGGTAAGCCATTTTTGCAATTGTTTGAATCGGCCCATGACCTTATCGTAATCAAGATATTCGTCGGCATAGGGCTCAAACTCCGGTGCAACCTGTTCGCCGGTCAATTCATCCCTTCCGCCGTTTAGAGCAAGCAGCAGAAGCTTCGGTAGGTTGCAACGGGCACCGAAGAACTGCATATCTTTTCCGATTCGCATTGCCGATACGCAGCAGGATATTCCGTAGTCGTCATGAAAGTATTCTCTCATTAGGTCATCATTTTCATATTGAATTGCACTGGTAAGCATGGATACTTTTGCACAAAATCTTTTAAAGCCTGCAGGCAGTTTTTCCGACCAGAGCACAGTTATGTTGGGCTCCGGTGAGGGACCCAGGTTAAAAAGCGTTTGAAGCAGGCGGAAGGAGGTTTTTGTCACCATATGCCTTCCATCTTCACACATGCCTCCTATGGATTCGGTTATCCATACAGGATCACCGGCGAAGAGCTCATTATACTCAGGGGTTCTCAAATGGCGGATGAACCTCAGTTTGATTATAAATTGGTCAATCAGTTCTTGGGCTTCAATCTCTGTAATAATTCCGGCTTTGAGATCCCTTTCAATATATATGTCAAAAAAATCCGATACTCTTCCTAAAGAGTTGGCTGCTCCATTGGTTTCCTTCATCGCTGCAAGGAAAGCAAGATAAACCCATTGAACGGCTTCTTGTGCATTGGCGGCAGGCCTTGACAAATCAAAACCATAGGTTTTCCCCATCTCAACCAGTTCGTTCAATGATTTGATTTGCTCGGAAACTTCCTCTCTAAGACGGATGTTTGCCTCGTTCATTCCCTTGTCTAAAAGAGTGTTTAAGTCTTTTTGCTTTTCCTCAATTAGCCTGTTTACTCCATATAGGGCAACACGCCTGTAATCTCCAATGATCCTTCCGCGTCCGTAGGCATCGGGAAGTCCTGTTATTACACCGGATTTTCTGGCCCTTCTCATTTCCGGTGTGTAGACACTGAATACCCCGTCATTATGGGTTTTACGATAGTTTTCAAATATATCTTCAATTTTGGCAGATAGTTTATATCCGTACTTTTCACAAGCTTGTTTGGCCATTCTAATTCCACCGTAGGGGAGAACAGCCCTTTTAAGAGGTTCATCGGTCTGAAGGCCCTTGATAACTTCATATTTCTCATCAATATAACCGGGAGCGTGAGATGTAATACCGGATACGGTTTCTGTGTCAACATTTAACACACCGCCCTTTTGATGTTCCTCATTTAGGAGCTTCAGACATTTGTCCCACAGCTTTTTTGTCTTGATACTTGAATTTGCAAGAAATTCTTCGGTACCATCGTAAGGTGTGTAGTTGTTAACGATAAAATCCCTGACATCTATGCTGTTTTGCCATTTTCCCGGTACAAATCCGTTCCATGCCTGTTGAATCATGTTAATACCTCCTTCGGCGTGGTTTAATCCCTTCGTACGAAAGATGTAAAAGAGTATTTAGGGCATTGGGCCTTTTCGATTGGGAGTCTTTCATTGCATTTTTAAGACTCAAAACAAAAACCGCCTGAGTAAACTAAAGCTACCCAGGCGGTCGGTAAAATTAAGAATCATACTCCCTGTGGTTAATCCACTTCCGCCAGTCATATGATTCATATTAACAATATATTGTTTTCTAAAAGAGATTCAATTACCCTATACCATTAGTATAATTTTTATGAAGGCATTTGTCAACGGTATCTTTTTATAAACTGACACAAATAAAACATAGGGGCTTTTGTTCAGCCCCCATGTTTTGATTTATATAAATTTCAACAATTATTTCTTTGCAAGAACTTTCTTTAATTTTGCAAACCTTGGAAGTCCGTCTTCCAATACAGGTCTGGATTCACCTTGAATAAGAGGAAGTGCATAGTTAATGAAATCTTGGGTCAAGCCGTTGCCTTCCTTGTTGATCCACTCTTTAGGAATCTTTTTCTCTGTATTTGCAACATCTGTGAGATTGATGAGTTTGGTGTTGCACTTGTATTCCGGACCTTCAGCTCTTTCAAAGGCAACCATGTAGTCTGTTTTACCTTCAACAGCATTCCTAACTGCCATCTGGCCTGCCATATATGCTTCGTTAACGTCAGTCAATGAAGCGATGTGAGCTGCACATCTTTGAAGCAAGCTGAATTCAATTCCTCTAACTTTAGTGCCCAACTTTTCTTTTGCAATGTTTGCAAGTATTGAAGCGGCACCGCCCAATTGTGCGTGTCCGAAGGAGTCTTTAGCAAGGGTTGCACCCATTTCGGCAATATATCTGCCTTGTTCATCCTTACAACCTTCAGAAACAGCTACAATAACTTTACCGTTTTCCTTATAAACTCTATTTACATCTTCAAGGAATTTTTCCATGCTGAAAGGAATTTCCGGTAAATAAATCAAGTCTGGACCGTTTCCTTTGTATGCAGCCAAAGCGGATGCTGCAGTAAGCCAACCTGCGTTTCTACCCATAACTTCCAAAATTGTTACCATACCTGTATCATAAACTCTTGCATCATGGTAAACTTCCATGAATGAAGTAGCTATGTATTTTGCAGCACTACCGTAACCGGGGCAGTGGTCTGTTCCCCAAAGATCGTTGTCTATTGTCTTCGGAACACCCATGATTCTACACGCGTAACCGACTTTCTGCATGTACTTGCTTACTTTGTTACAAGTGTCCATTGAGTCGTTTCCACCATTGTAGAAGAAGTATCTGATATTGTATTTCTTGAATACTTCCAAAAGTCTCTTGTAATCTGTCTCATCTTCATCGGCATTTTTAAGTTTGTATCTAACTGAACCTAAAGCGGATGACGGTGTTGTTTTCAAAAGATCCAACTCATAAGGATCTTCCTGACTCATGTCATAGAATTTTTCTTCCAAAACACCTTTAATTCCATGTGCAGCTCCATAAACTGCTGTAATGCAATCTTGCTTCAATGCTTCCTGAATAACTCCGGCAGCACTGGCATTAATAACCGATGTCGGGCCACCGGATTGGCCGAACATACATGCTCCTTCTAAACGGCTCATAACATAACCTCCTTGAAATATATGAATAAATTATCAAATATACCAACATATATATTGCCCACAACATATATATTGCCTATATGTTTAACAAAATCAAATAAAAATATAACATAATTATGTTTAAAATGCAATTATATTATGTTTAAATTGCAAATATCCTTGACAAAATATTATCAATTAATTTTGAATAATACTTGATTTTAAAATGGAATCTGATAAAATTATTATGATAAAAATTTAGGAATACTGAAATTATAACTTTGGAAATCTCACATTAAGCCTTACATATATTCTTTAGAGGCAGGTGCAAATCCAAAGCAATATTTCAATTATTTCTTAGCAATTGGTTATTACAACATAAATTCAATATAAGGAGTGGAAAGTATGCCATTAGTTACAAGTAAAGAAATGTTTAAGAAGGCCTATGAAGGCGGATATGCTATCGGTGCATTCAATGTAAACAACATGGAAATAATTCAGGGAATAACTGAAGCTGCAAAGGAAGTTAATGCTCCATTAATTCTTCAAGTTTCAGCCGGGGCGAGAAAGTATGCAAATCACACTTATTTGATGAAACTTATAGAAGCAGCTATAATAGAGACAGGACTTCCAATCTGTGTTCACCTTGACCACGGTGATTCTTTCGAACTTTGTAAATCATGTATAGATGGCGGATTCACATCAGTTATGATAGACGGTTCCCATCTTCCCTTCGAAGAAAATATCAAATTGACAAAACAAGTTGTTGATTATGCCCACGACAAGGGGGTTACCGTTGAAGGTGAGCTTGGAAGACTTGCAGGTATTGAAGATGCAGTTAATGTATCGGAAGAAGATGCAGCGTTTACAAACCCTGATGAGGTTGAAGAGTTTGTTCAAAGAACAGGTGTTGACTCTTTGGCAATAGCAATAGGAACCAGCCATGGAGCGTTCAAATTCAAAGGCGAACCCAAATTAAGATTCGATATATTGGAAGAAGTTGAAAAAAGACTTCCTGGATTCCCAATCGTATTGCACGGTGCATCGTCAGTTATGCCTGAATATGTTGAAATGATCAACAATAACGGCGGTCAAATGCCTGGAGCAAAGGGAGTTCCTGAAGAAATGTTGAGAAAGGCAGCAAGCATGGCAGTTTGTAAGATAAATATCGACTCAGACTTGAGGCTTGCTTTAACAGGAACTATCAGAAAGTACTTCAATGACAATCCTTCACACTTTGACCCGAGACAATATCTTGGTCCGGCTAGAAATGCCATAAAAGAAGTTGTTAAACACAAACTCATTCATGTATTGGGTTGTGCCGGTAAAGCTTAATTTGTTTTCAATAATATTAAATAAAAGGTGGGGAATTCCTCACCTTTTACTGTAATTATTACTTTAATTACGGCTTCAGATGCTAATAAAGGATAGGAGTTGTGTTATGGAAAACAATGAGTCTATCGGGAATGAAAACAAAAGCAAAATAGATAAAAAGGAATTACTGAGCTGGATAAAATATATAGGAGCGGCTATTTTAATGTCCTTGTTTCTTACAAGGTTTGTTATTTTAAACGCCTATATACCTACCGGTTCAATGGAAAATACCATTATGCCCGGGGACAGGGTATTTGCCAGCAGGGTGCATTATCTTTTTACCGAGCCTAAAAGAGGGGATATTATAGTTTTTAAGAATCCCGATAATGAAAAAGAAAACTATGTAAAAAGGGTAATAGGATTGCCCGGTGAGACGGTTAAGATTAAAGACGGCGAAGTGTATATAAACGATGTCAAGCTTGAAGAGTCGTACATTAAAGAGGAAATGAGAGTAGAAGAGGAAAAAGTCTATCAAGTACCGGAAGACAGCTATTTTGTAATGGGAGACAATAGAAACAATTCAAATGATTCGAGGCGTTGGCATACAACAAAGTATGTGAAAAAAAGCAAGATTTTAGGCAAAGTAGCATTCCGGTATTTTCCCTGGCCCAAATGGCTCTGGTGAGAAAAATTTTGAAATACCGATAAAATCAAAATAAAAGAATTTTTTAAGCTTATTGAGTTTTACAAACTCTACCCGGATTTGAGGTAGAGTTTTTTTATGCATTTAAGAGTACTTTAATTTTTATGCCCACCGACAATAAGTGCTTTGATGGGTATAATCCTTTGCATATAAGTTAATAATACCTTTTGAGGTGTTTATATGTCAAAAAAAGTTGGAATACCCAGAGCTCTATTCTATTATCAGTATTTTCCCCTGTGGAATACCTTTTTTGAGGAATTGGGAGCAGAGGTAGTGGTTTCGGGAAACACCACAAAAAAGATAATGGACGAGGGGGCAAAGACTTGTGTTGATGAAGCTTGCCTTCCCATAAAAATATTTTACGGACATGTTATTGATATAAAAGACAAAGTGGATTATTTGTTCATACCGAGGTTTACCAGTGTTTCAAAGGGAGAATATATTTGCCCTAAGTTCGGGGGACTTCCCGATATGATTAGAAATACTATCACTGACTTGCCTGAAATTATTGATGTGGATGTGGATTTGTGGAAGAAAGGCAGCAATCCCATTGTTTCAGCCTTTGAAGTGGGAGGATATTTTACCGACGACAGAAGGAAAATCCGAAGGGCATATCGCAAGGCTATGGAAAGCTTCCGGGACTTTAGGCGTGATGTTAAGAAAGGCATACTTCCCGAGGATATCATAAATAAAAAGCTGCGGTTGATAAAGAAAACCGATGGACCCAGGCTTAATATTGCAGTGGTCGGACATAGCTATAATATTTACGACAGTTATGTAAACATGGATATGGTGAACAAGCTGAAAAATAACGGTGTGAACATATTGACGGTAGATATGGTGGATAGCAGCATAATAAAAGAAAAAGTGAAGACTTTATCGAAGAAAATGTTTTGGAATTATGGGACCAGGGCAATAGGTAGCGTTCTACACTTCCTCGACAGAAAGGATATCGACGGAATTATTTATTTGATGAGTTTCGGCTGTGGAATAGATGCCTTTGTGGGTGATATGGTGGAGAGAAGGGTGAGAAGGAAAAAAGACCTGCCCTATATGGTTCTTACCATTGACGAACATACGGGCGAGGCAGGAATGGATACAAGAATTGAAGCATTTATTGACATGATTAGATGGAGGAATAAAGGTGAAAGTAACATTTCCGCACATGGGTAATACGTTTATTTCAGCCAAAGCTTTATTGGACGATATTGGGGTGGAATACATAATACCACCGTACAATAATAAGAAGACTTTGGAAATCGGGACCAAGTACGCACCGGAAATGGCATGTATTCCGTTGAAAATCAATTTGGGCAACTATATACAAGCCTATGAACAAGGAGCAGACACCATTCTGATAACCGGCGGACGGGGACCTTGCAGGTTCGGTTACTATTGTGAGATGAGCAGGGAGATACTCGCCGATGCCAATTACAATATGGATGTTATCACCATTGACGGACCCAATGGCGATATGAAAAAGTTCTTTGAAAAGATTAAGAAGCTTGCAGGAGGCTTTAATATTTACAAGATTCTTAAGGTAGTAAAAAACACAACCATTGTGGCAAAGAGGGTTGACGAAATTGAGAAACTGACCTTCAAGATAAGACCGAGGGAATTGAAAAAAGGTTCCACCGACAGGGTTTACAAGGATTTTCTCAATAGAGTGAGGACTGTAAAGGGCTCAAAAGGAATTTTGGAACTTTTGAAAGAAACCGAGAAAAAGCTTTTGGAGATTGAGATAGATAAGGATTTTGCTCCTTTAAAAGTTGGTATAGTGGGTGAAATTTACACAACAATAGATCCCTTTACAAACTTCCAAATAGAATCAAAACTCGGCAATATGGGCATTGAAGTGGATAGAGCCGTTACTGTAAGCGGCTGGATAATAGAACATATGTTGAAAAATATACTGCCTCTAAGTAAGGATCGTCAATTCAGTGATGCTGCCCAGCCCTATTTGGGAAGGATGATTGGCGGGCATGCCCAGGAAACGATAGGTAATACCGTACTATATGCCCAAAAAGGTTATGACGGAGTTGTCCAGATCTATCCGCTCACTTGTATGCCGGAGATTGTTGCCCAAAGCATATTGCCTTCAATTGAAAGGGATTACGATATTCCCGTTCTTACCCTTATCATTGATGAAATGACGGGGGAGGCAGGCTATATGACAAGAATAGAAGCATTTGTAGATTTGCTGAATAAGAGAAGGGAGAGATTGAGAAGTGGGAAAAACATCGCTTTATCTTGGAGTTGATGTGGGTTCGGTCAGTACAAACCTGGTGGTTATAAATGATGAAAATGAAGTGCTTGAAAAGTTGTATTTAAGGACGAGCGGTCAACCTATAAATGCTCTTAGAACAGGCTTGAAGATGCTATCCGATAAATTCGGACAGAATACGGTAATAAGAGGTGTGGGTACTACGGGTAGCGGAAGACAGCTTGCCAGTGTTATAATCGGAGCCGATATAATCAAGAATGAGATTACCACCCATGCTGTTGCAGCTCAGATGCTCGTTCCCGATGTGAGAACCATTCTTGAAATTGGCGGACAGGATTCTAAAATTATAATTCTTAAAAACGGAGTTGTATATGATTTTGCAATGAATACCGTTTGTGCGGCAGGAACCGGTTCTTTTTTGGACAGACAGGCAGCAAGACTTGAGATTGCCATTGAAGACTTCGGTACTTATGCATTGAAATCAACCTCACCGGTTAGGATAGCCGGAAGATGTGCTGTTTTTGCCGAATCGGACATGATTCACAAGCAGCAGACCGGGCATAGTATTGAGGATATAATAAACGGTTTATGTGAAGCTTTGGTAAGGAATTTTTTAAATAATCTTGCAAAAGGAAAAGACCTTGAAGATACAATTGTTTTCCAAGGCGGTGTGGCGGCAAATGTCGGAATTGTGGCGGCTTTTGAGAGGGCCATAGGAAAGAAGATAGTAATTCCGAAATATCATGATGTGATGGGTGCTTATGGTGCCGCACTAATCGCAAAGGAGAAAATGGAAAAATCGGGACAACCTTCAAATTTCTACGGTTTCGGTGCTGCGGAAAATGATTATAAAGCAAGAAGTATCGAGTGCAATGACTGTTCGAATTTGTGCGAAGTTATAGAAATTACTTCAAACGGTGATGCATTGGCCCGTTGGGGAGATAGATGCGACAAGTGGTCGTCTTCGGTAAAAAAGGACAAGGAAATTGTCGGCTAGAAGGTATGAAATAAATAAAACTCAGGAAAATCAAGTTACTTCGATTTAGGGCCTTTCACGACCTTCGAAAAAACTTAGGCATGGCAAAAATCCCGGTGAGAAAATATTTCACCGGGATTTTGCGAAAAACAGTTTGTATCTAGATGGAGGACTTAAGCAGTAGAGTTTTGCACCCTAAGCTTTAGTTAATTTGCAAATAATCCAAGAAAGCATCCCACGTTCCGTTGTCGGCTGTTACAATGAGTTCAACTGTATGTTTTCCGGTTCCGTGGCTTACATTGTTGATGGTATATACTGCAGGATAACTTCCGCCGTAGTAGAAAGTTCCTTTATACTGTCCATCGATTCTTAAATCCACTCTAGCCATGTTTTGATTGTTTGAACAACCGCGGAGTGAGAAACTGCTGGTGCCCGATGTAAAGTTATGAGTGAATTTGATGGAATCATTGTTGGCATACAAAGCAACTCCGTTAAATGGGGAATTGATATTGCCCGTATATGTGCCGCTCTTGGTCATATTTTCACACTGTATAATTACAGGTCCACTGTTGTTATTGCCTGTATTGCCACCGGCATTACCGCCTGTGTTGCCACCTGTGTTGCCGCCTGTATTGCCGCCAGTGTTTCCACCGGTGTTACCGCCGGCTACAAATACAAAGGAGTCAACATTTACAGGGCCATTGAAGCACAGGTACAGATCTTGCACATTGGATGCACCGCTAACGGCGGTAGTCAATTCTTTGTAAGAATCCCATCCGCCTGTGGATGTTACGTTTAACGAGCCTATCAGCGTACCGGTCGGGCTGCCCAATCTCAATTGAATGGTTGTGCTGGCATTTCCGCCGTATGCAACGCGAGCTTTGAAAGAAGCAGCTCCTGAACCGAAGTTGGTCTTGTTATATACAAGATAATTTCCGTTCTCAATGTATCCTACACCGCTTCCGTTGTTGCCAATGCCTATTATTTGCAATGTCGAGGAATTGGCACTGTTGTATTTTTCTGCTTCTATAGTTGTGAAAGCACTTCTTTCGGTTATAGGAGTACCTGTATTACCGCCGTTGTTTCCGCCAGTGTTTCCACCGTTGTTGCCGGAACCGCCGATGGTAATATTCATTTTAGTCATTTCAGCACTACCGCTGCTCTGATATCCTTCAACAACCATTGAAACTTCATACAACCTACCCATTCTCATGCCTTTGGATTCCCAAGCCTTGAAGTGCTCATGTACGGAAATGGTACCGCTTGTACGTTTTTGTGTACGAACACTCCAATACTGTTGGAAAGTTGTATTTCCTTCAATAGACGGTTGATTGTATCTGGTGGTTTCATAGATTTCATATGTTCCGCCGTCGGCGTTAACATAACCTTTTACATTATTGCTTCCTGGTGGTTTCCAAGTACCGTAACTCTCTATGATGTAATATTCCACCAACGGACCTTGCGTCCATCCGTATACTGAAAGATATGAGTTTCCGTTAGGTCTGTAATTACATGCATAATCTATGTAGATATTTCCATATTGCTGATATGTTTTAGTAGATCCGAGTTTTTTACCTGTACGGAACAAAATATTGTTGATGTTGTTCCAAGAACAAGTAAAACTTCCTCCGCCGGTAAGAGTCATTGTTCCGTTTCCGGTGTCTTTCCAGTATTCATAGTCGTAACCGTCATAGGTACCTGTTTGATTTGAGTATATAGCCATTGCAGCTTGTGTAGGTAATGAAAGCATACTAAAGAGGAAAACGAGAGCTAATAGGTTTGTGAGAATTAACTTCAGTCTTTGTTTCATTGATATTCTCCTTCCCTTATTTATATTTTTCTCTTTTTCTATTTCCGTCATTCCTGTTTATGTTAAGATTTTAAATATATAAAATAAAAATAAGAAAATTCTTTTTCAATCTGACTGTACCACTGCCAAAAGGTTTGCATTTATAGGGCAATAGTATTGAAAGCCTTATAAAGTAAGTGTTATAAGACGGTCTTGGATATATGCAATTAACATGGTTATCTTTTGTGGGGCTTGTTATTTGTCGACATAATTCAAAGCAGGATGTATCTTTTGCGAAAAAGTACAAAAGCATCTCAAATGTCACAAACACCAAGTAAAGGTTTGCCGACAAACCTGGCTGATGAGTTAACAAGCTATAAATTATTCACATGTTAGTAATAAGTTGGCTAGATTTAGAGAGAATAAAAACTTATTACAAAAGAAAATTTCAAAGAGTAGGATTTAATGCTTAAACTTCGGTATTTTGACGGGTACTTACTAATGCAAGTAAAGATATTAATTTTCATTAAATTAATATCTATATGAATATAATAATATAAAGATAGGGGTGTTGTCAATATAGAGTAAACATGTTTGATTGTATAGAAGATTTGAGATTTGAAGAGAAAAAATACGCTTTAGAAAAATAGTTTCAAGTGATAAAAAACTCCGAAGGTATTTGTAACTTGCAATCCTTAAAGCAAGCAGTTTTATTTCCGGTTGCTTGCCCGGCAAGCAGTATTCAATACAACTTCGGAGTTTTTCTATGTTATGATACTAAATTAATCACAGTTTAACATTGTGTCATAGAAATTGGTATAGTCGCGACGATTTTCGGCAAGGAAACTTATTGCCGATCTAGGGTGTTGGTTGAACTGTCCGGTGAGCATATAGGGTATGTCGAAGCCCCAGCTTAATTCTCTTTTCAAATCGGGAATATGTTTTTCTATACATTCCAAAATAGGCCTTAGATGGTATTTGGGATTCTTTAAAAAGCCTAAAATCAATTCCATCGGGCAGTTTCCGGCACCCCGTCCGAGGCCTGCAATAGTTGCATCCACATAGCTTGTTCCGAGGATGATTGCTTCAATGGTATTGGCATAGGCAAGCTGTTGGTTGTTGTGTGCGTGTATCCCCAGCATTTTGCCCGATTCTTGGGCATATCTCAGGTATTTGGCCGTAAGATATTGAATGTCTTCAGAGTATAGGGAACCGAAACTGTCCACAATATAAATGACATCCACCTCGGTTTTTGAGAGAATTTCCAAAGCCTCATCCAAGTCCCGTTCTCTGAGCTGCGACACAGCCATGATGTTTATGGTGGTTTCATAGCCTTTGTCGTGGGCATCCTTTATCATGTCGACTGCTGTAGGTATTTGGTGTACATAGGTTGCAACTCTAACCATGTCGATTATACTCTCACTCTTCGGAAGTATGTCATTATGATAATCGGTTCGCTCTGCATCAGCCATAACTGACAGTTTCAGCGGAGAATCGTTATCACCTATGATTTTTCTAATGTCTTCTTCGTCACAAAACTTCCATACTCCAAATTCATCTTTGGATGCTATTTTCTTTGATGCCTTGTAACCGAGTTCCATATAGTCGACACCGGACTCAATACATGCTTTGTATACTGCCCTCACAAATTCATCGGTAAACTTGAATTTGTTTATTAACCCACCGTCCCGGATAGTGCAGTCCAAAACCTTTACATCAGGCCTGTAGGTCATCCAAGTTCCCTTTTTGGGAATTACTTTGTTTGTTGTTTCCGTTTGATTCATTTTGACTCATCCTTTCGATTTTTACGATATTGCAGTACATTGCCAAAGACAGCAAAAGATAGGGTGAGTTCGGCTATACTTAAAAGATTCAAGGGATAATGCTCTTTTAAGCATGAAAACATAACCACCCGAAGTTCTCTTACCTTTCGTAATAAATTCCGACCATTACGAAGAAGTAGAACATTTTTGCGGTTTTAGCAATGCAGTTATTAAGTTGGGTTGTATTGTTGGAAACGGAGAACAAACATATTGAATGAATTTGAATTGTTTGTACAACTTTTTTACATCTACCGTTCCTACCATACTACCATTCTACATAACCTATTTTACCAAAAATTTTACACCAACGCAAAATAGTTTTTTGATTTTTGAAAATATTGGGAATAACATAAATTTGAATGGAATATTGCGAAGCTTGAAATAGATGTATGAAAAAATTGTTTAGTGCTTTATTCGTAAAAAAAGTGCGGGTTATTTTTTTATGGACTTATATAAGGTAAAATATAAGAAAATGTATGAACACTTGCAATTGACAGCGAAGAATAAATATCTACGCAAGAATAAGGAGTTGATTGGTAATAAATGAAAAATTATTTTGTTGACCTGCATGTGCACATAGGAAGATCTTCCGGCGGATATGAAATCAAAAGGGCAACTTCAAAAGATCTAACCTTTGAAAATATAGCCTATGACGCTTTTTATCGAAAAGGTATAAATGTAATCGGTGTCGTTGATGCCATATCGCCTTATGTGCTTGAAGATATAGAAAAACTTATCGATAAGGGAGAATTGCGTGAAATAAATGGGGGAGGAATGGAGTACAGGGGAGGACAGACTTTATTACTTGGTGCCGAGATAGAAACTCATGAGAGAAAGGGATGCAGTGCACATTCCCTGTGCTTTTTCCCTACTTTGCGGGAAATTAAAAAATTCTCCCAAACCATGGGCAAACATATAAAAAACATACATTTATGTTCATCCATGAGCAGGCTTACAGCCCAACAACTATTCGACATAGTGGACAGCCACGGTGGAATTCTTATACCTGCACACGTTTTTACTCCCCATAAAAGTTTTTATGGGAATTGCTGTGACAGTCTGCTGGAGGTTTTCAGCCACGATGCTTTTGCTAAAATTCCTGCTGTTGAACTGGGGCTGAGTGCAGACTCCATGATGGCGAGCCAGCTTAGCGAATTGGATGGAAAGGCCTTTATCAGTAATTCCGATGCCCATTCCCTCATAAAAATGGGACGGGAGTACAATGTTTTTAAAATGGAGGCACCGAATTTTGACGAAATACTGAAAGCACTTAGGGGAATTGACGGAAGAAAAGTCCATGCAAATTATGGCCTTGACCCTAAGCTGGGGAAATACCATAGAACTTACTGCTTGGATTGTGACAGGGTTGTTGAGGGACAACCGCCTGTATTGAAGTGTCCCGTTTCGGACAGGCACAGCCTTGTTGTGGGGGTAAGGGACAGGCTTGAAGTTATAAAGGACAGAGATGAAGCCAAGATGGACGATAGGGCACCGTATAACTATCAAATACCGCTGGACTTCCTTCCCGGGGTAGGGCCTAAAACCATAGACAAGTTGATAAAACATTTCGGCAGTGAAATGAAAATTCTCCATGAAGCCACCTTTGATGAATTGACTAAAGTTGTTAAAGAAGAGGTGGCGACTGACATTATTTTATCGAGAGAGGGTAGGCTGTCCATAAAGGCTGGTGGGGGAGGAGTCTATGGGAAAATAGAAAGATAGGTGGGAAGAAAATTACTTGTATCATTTTTAAATGAAATACAAAGAGAGTACTGTTAGTTTGCAAGTCTTACAGCACTCTCTATAAAGCATAATTGCTTATTGAACTATCCACCGAATTAATCCCATATCAAACGGATTTAGCAGATCGGGATGGTAAGGAATCACTCTGAAGGTATAACCGTATTCTCCACCCTCAAAAAGTCTGATGTTTGCCGAGTAAGTATAGGTACCTTCATCGGTTTTTCCTTCAAGGCTCATATCGATAATTTCGGGATTTTCAATGCTGTTGTCTTTAGCTATTCCTCCATAGTATATTTGAACTTTGACACTTGAAGGATCCAAACCGCCGAGATAAACGGTGGCACTTATTTTGATGGTTTCACCCGATGCAAAATTCATTTCTTTAAGCTGATTGGCTGTTTTATCGGCCAATATTTGTACCTGGGGCCAGAGTTTTTCCACCTGTGTTTTCCAATCGGACAAATCTATAGAATATCTATAGTTACTGGACACATCTTTGTCGACTCTATCCATGGAAGTCACATAGTATTTGTTGGTGTAATCCTGAACCATTCTATGGGTACTGAACAATGCTGTATTGGATTTGATGGATTCTTTCATAATAGCTACCCATTTTTCCGGAACTCCCTTTTCATTTCGCTCGAAGAAGAGAGGCAGAATTTCTTTTTCAAGGGTATTGTAAATGGATTCACTGTCGGCATTGTCCTGGTAGTGTTCATTGTCATAGAAGGCATCATCACCGATGGACCATCCGTTTTTGCCGTTGTAGCCCTCGCACCACCATCCGTCCAATATACTGAAGTTTATGATACCGTTAATACATACCTTCTGTCCGCTGGTTCCGCTTGCCTCAAGAGGTCTTCTGGGGTTGTTGAGCCATACGTCCACGCCTTGCACCATGTTTCTTGCAAGGGTCATGTTGTAGTTTTCCACCAATATGACTTTTCCCACAAAGCCTTCCTGTTTTGCGATGTCATTGATATGTTTGATAATTTCGTGTGCCGGACCGTCAGCAGGATGGGCCTTACCGGCAAAAATTATCTGCATGGGTTTTTCCGGGTCATTAAGTAATCTTTGAATTCTTGCCAGATTTCTAAATATGAGATTTGCCCTTTTATAAGTTGCAAATCTTCTTGCAAATCCTATTGTAAGAGCATTTGAATCAAGCAAGGTGTCAACCTCTCTGATTCTTTCTAGAGATTCACCGTTTGCCGCTCTTTGCTCTTTTAATTTTTCCCTTATAAACCCTATCATTTTGGTCTTTAAAACACAGTGAGTTTTCCAAAGCTCTTCATCGGGAATTTTGTCAACATCTTCCCAAACTTTTGGGTCATATAGTTTTTCAGTCCAATTTTTATCCAAGTACTTGTCGTATAAGAACTTGATACTTGGAGACAGCCAGGTTAAAGTGTGAATACCGTTGGTAATATGACCTATGGGCACTTCATCTTCAGGAATTCCGGGCCATACGTTTTTGAATATGTTTCTCGACACTGCACCGTGAAGTTCGCTTACCCCGTTTTTCTGACCGGCAAGAGTCAATGCAAGTACCGTCATGTTGAAGTTTTGATGATCGCCAATCTTTAAACCGAGGTCGAGGAATTCATGCCGGTTTATTCCCAAGGAAGGCCAGTAATTACCGAAGTATCTGTCTATCATTTCCAGAGGGAATACATCATTACCTGCCGGAACAGGGGTATGGGTTGTAAATATCAATGATGAAGCCACAACTTCCTTTGCATGTTTAAAGGGAAGTTTTTTGTCTTGAACAAGTTTTCTTATCAATTCAAGACCCAAGAAGGCTGAATGTCCCTCATTCATGTGGAATACAGTGGCTTTAATGTTTAGAGCGTCCAACACCCTTGCTCCACCGATACCCAGAAAGATTTCCTGCTGTATTCTTGTTTCCTGGTTACCACCGTATAATCTGGCAGTCAAACCTCTGTCATGAGGACTGTTTTGTTCTACATCGGTATCCATCAAGTATAGGTTGACACGTCCGACTTTAACTTGCCAAACCTTGGCGTATACAACTCTTCCGGGAAGCTCCACGCTAATCATAACTTGTTCTCCCTTATCGTTTAAAGCGGGCTTTACCGGTAAGTTGGAGATATTCAAGTCATTATATATGGTTTCCTGCCAACCTTCACTGTTTATGTGCTGACTGAAATAACCCTGCTTGTAGAATAGTCCTATGGCAGTAAACGGTATTCCCAGGTCGCTGGCAGATTTACAATGGTCACCCGAAAGAACTCCCAAACCGCCCGAATATATGGGAAGAACTTCATTAAGACCATACTCGGCGGAAAAGTATGCGATCATGTGATCTTTCTTATCGGGATAAGTTCTCGAAAACCAAGTATCGGTTTCCTTCATATATGAATCATAACTCTCTACAACTTTTCTATACCTTTCCATGTAATCGGGGTCTTTAACCTTGTCTTCAAGTTTCTTCTGGCTTACTTCCTTTAAAAACCTTACAGGGTTTTTGTTGAGTTTTTCCCATAGAGCAAGGTCAATTTCTCTATATAAGTCAATTGCATCGGAATTCCAGGACCACCATAAATTGTAGGCAATGTCCTTTAATTTTGATAATTCCTCAGGTATTACTGATGTCACGCTTATTTTTCCAAATAGATACATAGGCACCCTCCATTTGATTATATGCTATATTATTATCCTATTTTTAATAATAAATAACATAAATTATTTTATTACGTACTTGCTGAAAAAAATGCTATTTATTTTACTGCATGAAACCCGATTACAAAAAGCATGTGATACTTGATATATAGTTAACTGCAAGGAACTTTGGAGATTGAGCATGGATAGAAAACAAATCTCACAAGCCCCTGTTTGTTAACAAAAGGAGGTTAATATGTTAATCTTTACAATATGCAATTTTTTCTTTAACAGCTGTAACTTATAAATAGAAAAACATTACTTTGCAACATTTTAATCTATTGATTCAGCATTATTAATGTTTCGTTACGATAAAAAGTCAATAAATAGAAGTAAAACATTACAAATAAACAAGATAAAATTTTTGGATAAGATTACCTAGATTCTTACCAAAAATCATATCATAAAATTTGTCAAAATGGTAGTAGTTTTTTTCAAAAATTTAATAATTTATATTTTTTCTACTAAAAATAATATTCCGTATTTGAGATATAATGCCCATTGCAGCATTTTGCTATTCCTTAAATTTAAATTCAGTAATTTATAGTAATATAATTTTTGCTTCAATATTATACTATGATGACCTGGGGATTTTGGTCTTATAAATGCTAAAGCCGTTATGTTCGTCTTTTACCCAACAGTTTCTTCCTATTAATATTATGTAAATCGACAATAGTATGTCCCCAGTGGAGCCGGCTATATTTAAAAGTAATGACAATAGAATAAAAGATATGTAATTATTAAATATGCATGCTGCAACAAGTAGTATTAAAGACATGCACAGTACCGGAAACAACATGATTATGGCTATTTGCTTATGGGTAAATAAATTCCCGGAAGTATCGATAAGGTATAGGCTAAAGTGTTTGCAACCGAGTTTCAGCTTTGCACCGAATATTTTGTAGGCTAAAGCATGCATGCCTTCATGGACCAATACAATAACTAACGGTATGGATAGCGAAAGCAGCATGTGGCTCTTAACCAATACAAACAGCTTGTACGGATTAAAAGCAATTAATTGCAAGCCTGCGATAAAAACAAATATTGCCGTTATGTTGAGTATAAATGAGTTTGTTTTGTTCAGTTTAAATTCAGCTATTTTTGTCATAGTCGAATATTTCCTTTGTATATGATATACTGTACCTATAATTGTCAATAATTTTAAAAATTATACATTTAACCGGACTTTTGATTTCATTCACCGCATGTCTCTTGCAATTGCTTTCTAAATACTTTTAATTATGGAAATGAAAATATTGCTATACTAAAATCATGTATTTTGAAAAAAATAAGACTATGGTGAAAAGATTTGTTATTTACGGTTTTGTAGGTTGGATCATAGAAATATTTTGGACAGGGATGCATTCGTTGATAACGGGAGATCTGACTCTACAAGGATATACAAATCTCTGGATGTTTTTTATATACGGTTGTGCTGTGTTTCTAGAGCCCATTCATGACATATTGAGCAATTGGAGGTGGGTGGTTAGAGGACTGTTGTGGGTTGTGATTATATGGGGAATAGAATATACAAGCGGCTTGATTCTGATAAATATATTGGGAGTATATCCTTGGTATTACTCAGGCCCGTTTGCAATTGACAATTTGGTGAGAATAGATTATGCCCCGGCATGGTTTGTGGCCGGTTTGCTTTTTGAACGATTGCATAAAGCCCTGGATCTTATGGAAATAACTTGACCTTTTTTCTCCTTGTCTATAGCTATGGTTGAATTGACAGCCATAGCTAATTATTAGGGTCTTTTGTAAAAATAAATTATTGAAGTTTTAAAAATTTCCAGTTATAATTGACCTATACCCTTACCGAGTATAGGAGGAATAATTGTGGGAAGCGGTACTTCAGACAACGGACAAATAGTGTCGAAAGATGAGGTTCTTAAAAGATTGAGAAGAATTGAAGGACAAATAAAAGGAATTCAAAAAATGATTGAAGAGGAAAAGCAGTGTTCGGACATTCTAACTCAAGTTGCAGCTGCCAGGGCTGCTATAAACAAGGTGGGCAGTTTGATTCTTCAAAGATATGCAAGAACCTGTCTGCAAGATGCTTTAGAGAAGGAAAACGAGGAATTTTCCCTTGACGAGCTTCTCGATACCATTCAAAAATTTTTGAGATTTGTAGATTAATGTTTCCCGCATTTAAATACGGGTAAATATATCCTTAGAACTTGATCGGTTTTACTTTTGAAAAACCCGAAAACCACCTTTAATGAAAGGGCTTAGTACAAAGATTACAGATAATTTTACTTGGGTAGGAGGATTGTTATGGCAAATGAAAATGTAGTTATAATTAACAAGAATAATTTTGAAGAGGAAGTACTGAATTCAGACAAGACAGTTTTGGTAGACTTTTGGGCACCGTGGTGCGGTCCTTGCAGGGCTGTAGGTCCAATAGTGGATGAGTTGGCTGATGAGTACGCAGGAAAAGCCAAAATATCGAAACTGAATGTGGATGATGAAGGTGAACTGGCTGCTAAGTATAGAGTTATGAGTATTCCTACAATTATGATATTTAAAAACGGTGAAGTGGTTGAAAGAATTAATGGGGCAAGATCAAAATCGGAATTGACTTCTCTTATAGAAAAACATATTTAGATTTATTTTAAAGTGCTCAAAATCGAATATATAGTGGAGATTGTAATACATTAGGAAAAATAAGACTGCTGTCGGTTTTGCTTGAAAGGGAAAACCGTATTGCAGTTTTGTTTTGTCTTAAGCCTTCATGTTTTTTTGCAAAAAAGGAGGATTTTGATAATTAATATTGAATATATAAATAAGGAGCATAATTGCTTATTCTCAAATAATGTATAAGGTATCTTAAAAATCTAAATTATTGAATTAATAGGAGGAACCAAAATGGCTGGAGAAAAAAGGTTTGGAACATCTTTTTTTGGCTTTAAAAAGTCGGATGTTAATTCTTACATTGAAAAGATTCTTAGAGAGTTTGACGATAAACTGAAAGAAAAAGAAAATGAAATAGCTGAGTTAAAAAATCAGTGCAGGGAATTTCGTATTAAATACGAAGATATAGCCAGAAAGACCGATCGCGTGAGCGAAGATAGGGCAAAGATTGCCGATGTTCTTATAAAAGCTCAGGAAAAAGCGGATACTATAATAGAGGAAGCAAAGAATCAATCCATTGAAGAGAGAAAGAAGCTTTCTGTTTTAACTGAAAAAGAAAGAGAAAAATTAGTGGATATTAAGCAGGAAATAAAGGGTTTGAAACAGGAGATTACCAAAGTTCTGAAAAAATATGAGGAAGAGCTTGACAAGGTGATCGAATCTGCTGAAGAAATATCCAAAAATTTTGAGGAAAAAGAAAGCAGTACCGAAACGAATGTTGAAGAGGATCCTGTAGATATTATCACTGAACTCATGGAAGGTTTTACAAAAAACGTTACATCGGAAAGTAAATCGGAAAGTAATTAGTGGGATTTATATTATAGATATGTTATTTATCTTTATGTTTAATATTGAAAAGACTTATATGTCAGCAGTGTAAGTGCATATTGGCTTATTTGGTTATATTGATATGCACTTGCACAGTAGAGAATATCCGGCTTTTAAAACTACTTTTCCAAATCCGACTGATTTTAAGAACAAGCATTACAGCAATGTTAAGATTTTTTTAAGATACCTGTGAAAATATAAAATTGTATTGTCATGCTTTGTTTTATTTAGTATAATTGTTAATAATAATTTAATAGGATAAAGACGATGACAGGGAAGAGTACATGTTTCGCCTTTTATAGAGAGTCGAAGGTTGGTGGGAATTCGGCAAAGGTTAACATGGAAGGCAGCCCTTGAGTTTCACCTTGAGAAATGAAGACCGCTATGTCAAACGGCATTGGGTCGGATAATAGAGGATGACGTTCCTTTACGTTATAAAGGGTCAGTATTGATTTGAAATTTTATAGTTCAAATATAAATCAATACTGAGTTGAGGGAACACCGTTACGGTGTTAATTAGGGTGGTAACGCGAGTACTTCTTCGTCCCTTTGTGGGGTGAAGAAGTTTTTTATATATATCAGAAGCGAACATATAATATAGTATTATAAGTATTATAACCAATATAATTGAGCGAGGAGGTTTAATTATGGAAGAGATATTGGAGATTTTAGAGAAGAATGCCAGGGCAACCGAGGAAGAAATAGCGGTCATGCTGAACAAAAGTGTTGAGGAAGTAAAGGCAGCTATAAAGAAATATGAAGACGAGGGTGTCATTTTAGGATATACTTCAATGATTAACTGGGAGAAGACCTCCAAGGAATCTGTGGTGGCTCTTATTGAGGTAAAGGTTACTCCTCAAAGGGGGCAGGGATTTGATAAGGTTGCAGAGCGTATTTACAAGTTCCCTGAGGTAAAAGCCTGTTATTTGATGTCCGGAGGTTTTGACTTGACTGTGATTGTAGAAGGAAAAACAATGAAGGAAGTGGCTTTGTTTGTTGCGGAAAAACTGTCTCCTTTAGATTCTGTGCTTAGCACATCAACCCACTTTGTATTGAAAAAGTACAAAGATAAGGGGGTTATATTTGAAGAGGACTACAAGGACGGCAGGGAGGCAGTGATATTATGAACATGAGGGATATGCTGGTTCCGACAGTTCGGGATTTACCACCTTCGGGAATCAGAAAGTTTTTCGACTTGGTTAATGAAATGAAGGATGCTATATCTTTAAGTATTGGAGAGCCTGATTTTGTCACACCCTGGCGTGTTAGAGAGGCAGGGATATATTCCCTGGAAAAGGGGCATACTCACTATTCGCCAAATTCGGGGTTTTTAGAGCTACGTGAGGAAATATGCAGGTATTTAAAGAGAAGGTACAATTTGGAGTACTGTCCTAAAACCCAGGTAATTGCAACAGTAGGCGGAAGTGAGGCCATTGACCTTGCTTTGAGGGCTTTAGTCGGCCCGGGAGATGAGGTAATACTTCCCGAACCGAGTTTTGTAGCTTACAAAGCTTGCATACGATTAACCGGTGCCACACCGGTAATAGTAAACCTACGGGCAGAAGAACAGTTCAGGTTGACACCGGAGCTTTTGGAAAAGGCGATAACTCCAAAAACGAAAGTGCTTATCCTGCCTTTTCCCAACAATCCTACCGGTGCTATAATGACCAGGGAGGATCTCGACAAGATTGTTGAAGTATTGAAAGATAAGGATATAATAGTGCTTTCCGATGAAATATACTCCGAACTGACTTATGAGACCGAGCATGTTTCCATAGCAAGTTATCCTGAGATGAAGGACAAAACCATTTATATCAACGGTTTTTCCAAGGCATATGCCATGACCGGGTGGAGACTGGGATATGCTTTAGGGCATCCCGACTTGATTGCCGCCATGTATAAGATACACCAGTATGCAATAATGTGTTCTCCAACAACTGCCCAATATGCTGCCGTTGAAGCCCTTAAAAACGGTGATGAGGATGTCAGTTATATGAGACGAGAATATAACAGGAGAAGAAGGGTTATGCTTGACGGGTTTAAAAAGGCGGGGCTAGATTGCTTTGAACCTTTCGGTGCCTTTTACTTGTTCCCGTGCATCAAATCTACCAACATGAGTTCGAATGAATTTTGTGAGGCTTTGCTTATGGAAGAGAAGGTGGCCGTCGTGCCGGGAGTCGCTTTCGGTGACTGTGGTGAAGGCTTTGTAAGGGTATGTTATTCCAATTCCATGGAGAATATTGTTGAAGCTTTAAAAAGGATAAAGAGGTTTGTTGAAAGACATAGGTGAGGAAAAATGTACAAAATGCTTGCTATAGATCTTGACGGTACGCTGCTCGATTCCAATAAGGAAATATCGCAAGAGAATAGGAAATACATAAAGTGTGCCGTTGAAAAGGGGTTAAAAGTATTGATTTGCTCCGGTAGGATTTATGCCGGGGCAAAAGTATTTGCGGAGCAGTTGGCTTTGGAAGGACCGTTGATAGTATGTAACGGTGCGGAGATAAGAGATGTTAAAACCGATGAAGTTTACTATTCCAGCATGCTTTCCAAGGAAGACTGTCTTAAGGTAGTGGATTTGCTGCACAATGAGGGGATTTATTTTCATACCTACATAGACGATGTAATGTATGCCGAAAAGCTTGATTACGCAGCTCTATATTATATGATAAAGAGCAAGGACTTAAGAAGTGATTTCCGTATTGATGTTAAAGTGGTTGAATCGGTAAGGGATGTAGTGGTTAAAAGCTCTGAAAATCCTTCTAAAATTGTAGTTATGTCCTCTAAATTGGAGGATTTGAACCGGGTTAGAAAATTTGTCGAGAAAGTAGATACTATCGAAGTGGTTAGCTCAAACTACGATAATTTTGAAGTTTTAAACCGGGGCGTCAGCAAGGGAAAAGCTTTGGAAATAATTTCCCGAATGTTCTCCGTTAAACGGGAAGAAATCATTGCCATCGGTGATAATGAAAATGACTGCTCAATGCTTGAATATGCAGGGTTTAGCGTGGCTATGGGAAATGCTGAGGAAAGGGTAAAGAATATTTGTAATTTTGTTACTCTTTCAAATGATGAAGACGGTGTTGCACAAGTCATAAAAAAATTCGTACTATAAACTTGGTTTATAGTACGAATTTCGAGTATATATAAAATTGTGCAGGATGACTAAATAAACAGTAGCGCTACCTTTTTAGCTTGTAATACAAATTACAAGGAATAATCGGGCCTGGTGCTCAATTGGAGCTTCATATAGAGTACTATAAGTGTATCAAGCTCCTGGCTGGCAGCTAAAATCTCACAGCCATCACCATGGTCCATAACATTATATAACTTTTCTCTAAGATTTTCAATTCTAGTCAAGGCATCGACCTCCACAAAAACTTTAGTAATATCTATAAAGCATGGCCATGTTTTTCATATATTTAAAACAAAAACTTGTACAGTTGCAATCCTCTATGATAAAATAATTTTGCAATACATTTCCCAAACCTTCAACTTTTATACATATTTTATAGCAACATTTTGTTGCTGTCAATAAAAAATACAAAAAAATGTAATCAAAATGTTGCATTACATTCAATTTATATGTAAAATAAACTAAAATTCATTTTTGGGGTGGAAAAAATGTCTTTTGCGTCAATGCTTAAACAACTTAGAGAACAAAGTCGGTTATCTCAAAAAGATATTGCTGACTATTTAGGCATTACGCGTCAGGCGGTAGCTTCCTATGAACTTGCAAAAAGAGAGCCTGATTATGAAATATTGAAAAAGCTCGCAGATTATTTCGGAGTTTCCATTGATTACATTTTGGGAAGGTCGAATTGCAGGGATTTAAATGCTCTTACTGTGGGAAATAATATAGACTTGATAAAAGGAAATTTTACTTATAAGGAGCTGTCCCAGGATATCAGCGAAAAGGTTGGTGCGTTGATATTTCCGGATATGCTGGAGAAATATGCAAAAGGAGAAAGAATGCCCTTTGTAGGAACTATTAAAATTCTTGCAAAATATGCAAAAGTAAGAGATTCGTTTTTTTACCGTTACAATACCCCAGAAACTTATGAAAAGGAAAAAGAACTCTATCTTCGTGAGTTAAGCCAGCAAAAAGAGGCAGAGAAGGTGGAGGAGAACTCAAATATTTTGGATATTTTCGATGATGAACTGAGGAAGTGGATTGTCAAGGAGAGCAGTATTCCGTATATAAAGCTGGCAAAAGAGATACAAGATGCGGGACTTCCTGTGGAAGTGTTAAAACCTTTGGTGGAAAGTATAAAAAATAACAATAGTAAGGCATCCGGTTAAAGATATAAGTATTTCGGATAAATATACATGGTTTTTATATGGACAGGTATCCGGGAATATTATAAAATTAGAAAATGAAATTATTCGAGGAGTTGATAAATTTGCTGGAGTTGGAACAGTTGAAATTGGAGATTGACGGATTTGAGAGTGCCATAAAAGAAATGGGGGCTTCTCTTTGACATCGCTAGAATAAGTATGGATATTGAAGAGTTGGAGCAGAAGGCATCGGAACCGGATTTTTGGAACGATGTCGAGAACTCCCAAAAGGTGTTGCAGAGAATAAAAGTCCTTAAAGACAAGATTGAAAGGTATAACAGGCTCACGCGGGAATGGGAAGATGTTAAGACTTTGTGTGAGTTGGGAATGGAAGAAGAGGATGACAGCGTAATCTCCGAAGTTGAGGAGAGTTTTAAAAAGCTAAAAAAAGATTATGAATCGTTAAGACTGGAAACTTTGCTTACCGGTCCTTATGACAAAAACAATGCAATACTTACGCTTCATGCCGGAGCTGGAGGAACTGAAGCCCAGGATTGGGTGCAAATGTTGCTTAGAATGTTTACCCGATGGGCTGAGAGCAAAGGCTTTACCGTCAAGATTTTGGACATATTGGATGGAGAAGAGGCTGGAATCAAAAGTGTTACCATAAATGTCATAGGTGAAAATGCTTATGGATATTTGAAGTCTGAAAAGGGAATACACAGACTTGTTCGAATTTCACCCTTTGATGCCTCGGGAAGAAGGCATACGTCTTTTGCTTCCTGTGACGTTATGCCGGAACTTAGTGACGACATTGAAATAAACATAAATCCCGAGGATTTGAAGATCGATACTTATCGTGCCAGCGGTGCCGGAGGACAGCATATCAATAAAACCGAATCGGCGGTGAGAATTACTCATATTCCCACGGGAATAGTAGTATCGTGCCAAACTGAGCGTTCCCAGTTCCAAAACAAGGACACCGCTATGAAAATGTTGAAATCAAAGCTTCTTGAGTTAAAGGAACGTGAGAAGAAAGAGAAGATAGAGGACTTGAAGGGTGTTCAATTGGAGATTGCATGGGGAAGCCAAATAAGATCCTATGTATTTTGTCCTTATACCCTTGTAAAAGATCACAGGACGAATTATGAGCAAATTAATGTACAGGATGTAATGGATGGAGACCTTGACGGCTTTATAAACTCCTATCTGGTACACAATAATTCAGCTTCATAATTTTTCTGTCAACTGTTTCGTACAGAGTTTGCTGAATTCAAAAAAGGAACAATAAACCACCCACTTCTTTATAGAGTACCTCTTGAGTAGACAAGGAAAAAACTAAATCTACTTAAGAGGTATTTTACATTGCGAGCGGGAAATAAAGGTAGATGCTACTGAATTAAGGCACCCGAGAAATAAGGATCCTTCGACAGAAAGATTAAATCTCCGTCATAGTACATATAAATTACTTCATTTGAGACATTATTTTTTTGAGAAATTACCGTTACATTGAAGGAAAAATTGTCCGACTTGGCGGGTTGGTAATTAATAACAATTGAGGTCGGTTCCGTCAGGTTAAAATGCTCTTCAATCCTTTCCTTCAATTCAGTCGAGGATATAAATTTCAACATTTTTACAGAATCGGTAACAGGATCAATCTCCAAATAGTAATACCCCGATTGCACGTCAAATTCTGCAAAGATGGGAATAACCCGCTTTTCATAAAAGTATTTGTTTTTGTTTTCGTTTGAATAGCTGTAGTTTCTCGGCAAATTGATTGTGACATCGGTTAAATAACGATTGTCTAGGAAGTTTTTGCATATTTCCTTGACGCTCTGGGCGTCAAGCTTTCTCACAAAGTCGAGTGTATATCCTTTCTTGGATGGAGTTACAAGGATGTGGTAAGTTCTGCTAATGGGAGAAGCATTGAATGCTTCCGAATACTTAACGGTTATTGTCATATCGTCAAGATTTATCGAAAGGTTATGAATCTGCTTTTCCTTTAGCATATTCTTCATCTTTTCCTTGGCCGATTTCTCTATATCATCGTTTAAAACTCGGGACACCACTTGAATTTTTTTGTTGTTGTAATCGAAGTATAGCCTGTATGCTCCGGCTCTACTGTTGTTGGCCACATAAACCAGAACATCTTTTTCCGATTCCAAGTTTTTGGCAAAGGTGACGGTGCTCGATTCACCAAAGACTTTTTTAAATGAATCTTCGATATAAATTATTTTTTTATTTCTTTGATTATCAGTTGCCAAGGTATAGTTTGCTTCTTCTTCCATTTGGAAACTTTTCGCCATGTATTCCAATATATAAGTAAGCTCCTTGTCTTCCAAAACACCGTCTTGGAATAAATACTCGCTGGCCGAAATAAACAGGGAATTGATTTTGCCGTTTCTTATAAGGTCAATGGAGTAGCACATCTTGTACCTGTCACCCTCGTCAAGATAGTTGACCAGTTTATATACGGCAATTACGTCACCAGAAGATGCAACGCTGCAATTTAACAATTTATGTGTTTTGCCGGTATAGGGCGTTGTATAGTTTTTAAAATACTTTGAAAGGCTGGAGTCGTAGCCGGTTACGTACCGTACCAGTTCTGTGGTGGTGAGTTTTGCTGTGTATTCCGACTGGTTGATTATAATGCTCAAAGGCCCGGAAAAATTGGGATTTGTAATTTCAATCAGATCATAATTTATATCCTGGGAGTTGTCCTGAATACTCCAGTTATCGGGGTAGAATATGGAATAACCTCCCTGTTCGTTAAAATATTTTACAAAGGATATGCTTTTATTTATATCTTTATTATTACTCTGCTGTTCAATGAATTCAAAAGAAGCCACTATCCTTCGAAACTCCTCTAAAACATCTTTGTCGGGAGGGGACATAAGGCTCTTAAGCTTTATTGTGTATAGGCGTACTCCATTCGATATATAGTAGTCGGTTACATATTCCCTGGTAAAATTGTTCTCAAGCTCATAGTTGAACACGGTAAAATCTTTGCCATTGATAGTTTCATTTTCTATATTTCTGACAGTAATTTTGCTGCTGTAATAGGATTTGAGAGAATTAATCTTATTGGTAATTTTATCTGACGGTCCTACCAAATGCTCCACAGCAATCGAAAAGGAAGTATTGTGATTTATTTTGAAACTGCGATAGCTGTGGCTTCCGATAAAGCTGTTTTGCAAATAGGGAATATAATTTGAAGGATACTTTATGCCATAGAGGTTTGATGAATCCTCCAAATGGGCATATTCCCTCCTAAAGGCGGCTGGGTTTGAATATACACCTATATTGGCAGATTCTATTGAAAGCCGGTCATTCAGTACTTCCGGAATCTTATCTTGCTTCGGAAGGTTTTCAATTGTGAGTCCCCTTATTATTTCCATAATTTTATTGATGTTGAAGTCATCCAAAGTACCTTTTTTCAGTGCAAAAGACAGTGAATATATTGTTTCGTTCTCATAGGAAGGTATTGTTATCATTAAGTTGATGTCTTCCACGCTTGCAAATTTATTTGAATTTATGGTGTTAAACAGTATGATGTTTGAGTTTTGCCCGAACAATTCTTGCGAATAGTCCCGGATAATCTTTATATTGGATTCGCTTAACAGCTTGTCTGAATTTCCGAAAAGGAACTCACTTTTGTAGGATTCTATCAGTGACCTGAAATAACTTTGCTTGTACTCGATTATTCTTTCAAATATATATTCATCCGATGAAGTATAATCGGACAACAAAAATCTCATGTTCTTAATTGTAGTTTTGGTTACCGAATCGCAAATTATTGAAGCGGAAAAACTGTTGTCTTGGTTGGCCAAGGATATGGAGCTGACATCAAAATTGCTATCGGATTCATCCACCGAAAGATAAAGATTTTCCGGAATGGTCAGAGTATATCGGTACTTGTCGTTAATAAAAGTTTCTGTTTTGCTGTCCTTTGGGAAAAAATAAATTATATTGGCTTTCTTGTCGTACTTTATATTGACATTGTACAATTTTGATGTAAACGTGAAGGGAAAATATACTGTTTGATTGATAAATTCAGGGGAGTCGTGGGAAATGGCTGAAGCATCTACAACCGTATAATCGTAACTTCTTATATCGTAGTTGGATTCGGAATCCCCTATTTTTATAGAGAGTACTCTATTGGTTATGTCGATTTTACTGTTTGAGCCGATAACTGCAGTGAGTTCTTTTGCGTTGATAAATTGTTCGTTTCCTCTGGCAATTATTTCCTGGCTCAAGTTGTAAAGTTTCCCGTTAAAAAACAGTTTCAATTGGTTTTTGGCGTATATATTAATTGAAAATACAAATGAAAATATTATAATGAACATTACAAAAAAAGTTTTTTTCATATCATACCAACCTCAATATGTATGTTATACTTCTATAATTCTCCAAATACTCTTGAAAAATTCCAAGAATCATATTGCAATTTAACAATTAATGCAGTTAACTTGTTCTATAAACCTGTATTTCCATGAAATTCGAATTCTCTAGAATATTTTATGTATATTAGTTATGATATCAGAAGAAAGATTGTTAAACAATAATTTTAAACGTATTGTAAAATAAGTGAAACACAAGGGGTAAAAGGTCAGTGTTTTACATATCGGTATATTCCTAAATATAATATAATTTCCAAATAAGTAATTCTTTATATACACAGTTGTCAAGTGGGTTGCAAAGTTGTATCGGGCACTGTATATGTACTTGGTATTGTGGTATTATTAAAAAAGTAGCTGTTGGCTTACAGGGAGGATTTTGTGTGATGAAGGTTGGAATAATAGGAGCAGGACGATTAGGCAGTGCTTTTGCTATTGCCTTGGACAAGTCGGGTTTTTGTATTGGCGGAATTTACAGTAAGAGTGGGGAGTCAAGCAGGGCACTGTGTAAAAAACTTGGGATTGAGACAAATAACAGCATTGAGGAAGCTGTTCTAAAATCCGATATAGTCCTTTTGGCAGTACCCGATAACCTGATAGGCGGTATTGCTTCAGAGATTGCATCGAGTATAAAGGGAGAACATATTGAGAAGAAAGTTTTTCTTCACTTAAGCGGTGCCATGACTTCGGATGTATTACAACCGTTAGCTATTTTAGGTGCCTTTACCGGTTCCTTTCATCCCATACAGACTTTTGCGGACCGGGATAGCGGTTGGCAGAAGCTTTATAATTGCTTTTTCGGGTTCGAGGGATGCAGTGAGGCTTTAAAATATGCCGAGACAATAGTGGACAAGCTTGGAGGAAAGCTTGTTTTTATAAAGAAAGAGCAAAAAAACTTATACCATGCTGCAGCCTGTATTATATCAAATTATACCGTTACACTTTTTCATATTGTGTATAAACTGTTGCTCAAAGCAGGTATAGATGACAAGTTGGCAACCGATGCTTTTTTGCCCTTGTTGAAAAACACTGTCGATAATATTGAAAAACTTGGACATATAAATGCTTTGACAGGACCTATATCAAGGGGAGATCACAAGGTTGTATCAAAGCATATTGATTCGCTTTCAAAGGAAGTTCCGGAATATGAAGACATATACAAGATGCTTGGAAGACTTACGGTTGATATAGCGATGCAAAGGGGTAGCCTATCCGCTGAGGAAGAAAAAAGATTGATTGAATTGTTGGAGAAAGGATGCTTTTGATAAGTATTTAGGAGTAGTGTAGAATACTAAATATTAGGAAAGGCGAAAGTGGGGAAGGACAATGGATTCGGAATCTCTGAAAAAAATACTTGAAGATTTGAAAAGCGGAAAATTGAGTATAGATGAGGCTTTACAGGAACTTAAAAACTTGCCTTTTGAGGATTTGGGTTTTGCAAAGGTGGATCACCATAGAAATATACGCAACGGCTATCCTGAGGTTATTTACTGTCAAGGCAAGACCCTTGAACAAATCAAGACCATTGTGGAAAAGCTGATGCAGAAGAATAACAATATAATGGCGACAAGAGCGTCGGTAGAAGTATTCGAGAGTATTCGGCAGATAACCGATGATGCTGTTTATTATGAGGATGCAAGGATTGTTGTTATAAAAAAGAGGGATATGGGAAAATCCAAGAAAATGATTGCAGTGGTTACTGCCGGCACTTCCGATATTCCTGTGGCTGAAGAGGCAGCCGTTACTTGTGAAACAATGGGCCAGTGGGTTGAAAGAGTTTATGATGTGGGAGTGGCAGGTATACATAGGTTATTTGCCAAAGCTGATGTTATTATGAAAGCCAATGTCATTATTGTAGTTGCCGGAATGGAAGGGGCTCTTGCCAGTGTTGTGAGTGGGTTGGTGGATAGACCGGTAATAGCTGTTCCCACCAGTGTGGGTTATGGAGCCAATTTCGGAGGTTTGGCTGCACTGCTCACCATGCTGAACAGTTGTGCGGCAGGCATAGGAGTGGTTAATATCGACAACGGCTTTGGAGCCGGATTTCTTGCAACATTGATAAATAAATGCTAGAGAGGGTTATAAAACATGAGGGTTTTATATTTTGATTGCTTTTCCGGTGTCAGTGGAGACATGGTTCTAGGTGCACTAATGGATCTTGGAGTTGACGAGAAGAAGTTTCGGGAAGAATTGGCAAAGCTGAACCTTTCAAGTTATGATATTGTTATAGATAAGAAGGTTAAAAATTCAATTTCAGTGACCGATGTCAATGTAATTTTGGAAGGGGATTATGGTACCGTTCAAAATAAACATGATGCACATGAACATGGCACTGAAACGGATGGACATCATCACCATGGCATGGAGCATGGACATAGTCATAATAACAATGATCACCACCACAGGCACACCCATGGACATAATGGCAGAAATCTCAAAGACATTGAGCAGCTTATCGATTCAAGCTCTTTGGACGATAGTGTAAAGCAATTTAGCAAAAAGGTATTTAGGGAAATTGCATCGGCAGAGGCAAAAGTACATAACAAACCGATTGAGGAGGTACATTTCCATGAGGTGGGTGCTGTAGATTCAATAGTGGACATCGTGGGTACCGCCATATGCCTCCATCTGCTTGAAATAGATAGGGTTTATTCTTCTCCGCTTCACGACGGAAAGGGTTTTGTGGAATGCCAGCACGGCAGACTTCCAGTACCGGTGCCTGCCGTTATGGAAATGCTCACCAGCAGTAATATACCTTATATTATTGAAGATGTTAATTCCGAGTTGGTTACGCCCACAGGAATCGGCATAATAAAATGCCTTGCCCATTCGTTTGGAAATATGCCCCAAATGTCTGTGGAAAGAGTGGGTTATGGTGCGGGAAAAAGGGATATTGGACGATTAAATGCCTTGAGATGTATTTTGGGAACGATAAATGAAAATGCCGATCGGGATACGGTAATTGTGCTGAGTACCAATATTGACGATATGAATCCTGAAATACTGGGATATGTAATGGATAAGCTTTTTGAAGCTGGAGCATTGGACGTGTATTATACTCCCGTATACATGAAAAAGAACCGTCCCGCTGTGGAGCTTACCGTATTGTGTAATCAGGATAAGGAGCAAATTATGGTAGATATTATTCTTAAAGAAACTAGCACTTTGGGAATAAGAAAAACTTTTGCTGAAAGATACAAAATGGACAGGGAGATGGTTAAAGTGGATACACAGTACGGTGAAGTAAAGGTAAAAGTGTCAAAGTATGGAGATTTCAAAAAGTTTGCTCCGGAATATGAGGATTGCAAAGAAATTGCACTTAACAAGAAAATCCCTCTGTGGAAGATATATAATGAGATATATAAGAAGGGAATATAGTTTACACAACTAAACGAATGGAAGGATTAATATGCTATATAATAAATTTTCGGAATTCTTGAAAAAGAGATACGGAACAAAAGTCTATAAGCTTCCTCTCAATTTACCCGTCACATGTCCTAATAGAGACGGAAATTTAAGTGATTTAGGATGCAGTTTTTGTGGAGAAGAGGGTGCAGGTTTTGAGAACCTTCCTAGTTTTATGAGTGTCAGTGACCAGCTTGATAAAAACTCAAAGTATATAGGAGATAACTATAAATCGCAAAAATTTATTGCCTATTTCCAGAACTACTCCAACACCTATCTTCCTTTGGAGGATTTCAAAAGATATATTCTTGAGGCTTGCAGGGATAATATTGTGGCTATATACATATCCACGAGACCCGACTGTGTATCTTCACGGTATTTGGAATTTTTAAGCGAGGTAAGGCAAAAAAAATCAATTGATATTGTGCTTGAACTGGGGCTTCAAACAGTCAATTACCATACCTTGAAGCAATTGAACCGGGGACACCAGTTGGCGGAATTTATCGATGCGGCTTTATCCATAAGGAGCTTCGGACTTGAAAGCTGTGCCCATTATATTTTGGATCTTCCCATGGATACTTTGGATGATACCGTTGAAGGGGCAAGAATACTGTCGGCACTTAAAATAAACCAGGTTAAGTGCCATTCGCTGTATATCCTCAAGGGAACTGAATTGGGGGACAAGTACTTAAAGGGAGAGATTGCTCCTGTACCTTGTGAGGAATATATCGAAAGGGCGATAACCTTTTTGGAATATCTCGACCCCAACATAGTAATTCAGAGACTTATCGGTCGGGCTCCGGAGGAGCGGAGCCTTTTTTGCAACTGGGGTATGAGTTGGTGGAAATTGCATGACTTGATAGAGAAAAAAATGACCGATGAGGGAAGATACCAGGGCAAACACTTTGATTACCTAAACGGCAAGGCATTGAACCGTTTTTAAATAAACTGTTTTTAGACATTATTGATTCAATAATAAGGGATAATGGGCTGTCAAATGCTTGAACCCAAAACAATACAAATTTTGTTTTGCAATAAACAATAAATTTAGATATAATTAAAAATCATATTTTTATTGAAGGAGTTGTTATCTTGAATAATGAGTTAGTTTTGGTTCTTGATTTCGGAGGACAATACAATCAGCTTATTGCGAGAAGAGTTAGAGAGGCAAACGTATATTGTGAAGTGATACCTTTTAATTCTTCTATAGATAGAATAAAGTCAATGAATCCTAAAGGAATAATTTTTACCGGAGGGCCTGCATCTGTTTTGGACAAGGATGCCCCAATTTGTGATAAAGAGGTATTTTCTTTAGGAATACCGGTTTTGGGAATATGCTATGGAATGCAGCTAATGACTTATATGTTGGGTGGAGAGGTTAAGCAGGCAGAATCCCGTGAGTACGGAAAGGTGGATATTAATTTTGATGTATCGGCTGCCCTGTTTAAAGGTATTGAAAAGGAATCCACATGCTGGATGAGTCATACTTATTTTGTGGACAAGATGCCCGAAGGATTTGTTAAGACTGCACATTCGGCAAACTGTCCCACAGCGGCAATGGAAAATGTTCAAAAGAAACTGTATGGAGTACAGTTCCATCCTGAAGTTCTTCATACTCCGAGAGGAAGAGATATTTTAAACAATTTCCTTTTCGATATCTGCGGTTGCTCCGGTGACTGGAAGGTATCCTCCTTTGTGGAACAGTCAATCGAATCCATAAGGGAAAGGGTTGGAGATAAAAAGGTTTTATGTGCTCTGTCCGGAGGTGTTGACTCTTCCGTTGAGGCAGTTTTGATTCATAAGGCGGTAGGTAAACAGCTTACCTGTATTTTTGTCGATCACGGGTTATTGAGAAAATATGAGGCTGAACAGGTGGAAGAAGTATTCAGAAACAAATTTGACATAAATCTTATAAAGGTTGATGCTGAAGAAAGGTTCTTGAAAAGGCTTGCAGGAGTTACAGACCCTGAAACGAAGAGAAAGATTATCGGTGAAGAGTTTATAAGGGTATTTGAAGAAGAAGCTAAAAAAATCGGAGCAGTTGATTTCCTTGTACAGGGAACCATCTATCCCGATGTAATTGAGAGCGGTTTGGGTAACGCAGCCGTTATAAAGAGTCACCACAATGTTGGAGGGCTTCCCGACCATGTTGACTTTAAGGAAATAATCGAGCCGCTTAGAAGTCTATTTAAGGATGAGGTAAGGTTGGTGGGAAAAGAGCTTGGCATACCGGATGAAATAGTTATGAGACAGCCTTTCCCGGGTCCCGGTCTTGGAATAAGGATTATCGGTGATATAACTAAAGAAAAGCTGGAAATATTGAGGGATACCGATTACATTTTCCGAGATGAAATTGCGAAGGCAGGTTTGGATAAGGAGATTAATCAATACTTTACCGTCCTTACCGGTATGAGAAGTGTTGGGGTAATGGGTGATGAAAGAACCTATGACTACACCCTTGCCTTGCGTGCGGTGACTACCACCGACTTTATGACTGCCGATTGGGCTCGCATTCCCTATGATGTTCTAGAGAGGATATCTAACAGGATTGTAAACGAAGTTAAGCATATAAACAGGATAGTGTATGACATAACATCCAAGCCACCGGCAACCATTGAGTGGGAGTAAAATCTAAGGGGCTATCTATGCCCCTTAGATTTCTAAGGCTTTCACGACCTTCGAAAGTCCCTAAATAAAAAGTCTACAAACCTAGATAAGGAGTGTAGACTTTTATTGTATTTATATTAAACTATCCTTCCTAAACACCCATTTCGAGATAAAATGAACAGCACACCGTATCCTTTATTTTCAAATCTCCATCGATATATGCCCTGTTGCGTACAAAACCTATATCACCAATAAAATCGGACAAATGAGGGTTATTTGTGTCGGAGGTGTCGATACCTGTAATTTTCCTACCCTGTGCCAATCTCGCAGTCAGGTATTTGGTCCTGAGAGGTTCACCGTTTGGAGCCTTTGGGTCCGGTTCTAATTGAAAAATATCAAAGTTAATATCTGTTTGGTCACTCTTGTCTTTTATAGTGCCTGAAGAAACTGAGGCTGGTTCTATGCTAAATTGAACAGAACCTATCGAGGCAGGGTAGGCAGGGCATTTTAGATTGGGAACAGAGGAGGATGAGATATCACGGGCTTTTGAAAAGGTATAGTCCGGAATAACTTCAAGCCAAAATTCGGAACCTTTTTTATGTGTAGTATCGTCAAAATAAAGCCCTTCAAAAATAATTTTCTCCTTGCTCAAATCCAAGTATAATTCACCATTTACGGCTATCGGATATTTTTTAGGTCTTTTTGTTGTGTCTATTGACTCTATCTGATCCTTAAGTTCAAAAAGAGGATATAGCACGGTATCGTCGTAACGTATTTCAATTTCTACATAATCCAGCTTTTTGTTGCTTAGAAAGTGTGGGATCATTATCATACTCAACTTTCCGAAATTAATGGGAAGGCAAATGCTATTACTCATGTTAAAACCCCTTTCGTATATTTATTGTTTTTGATTCAAAGCCTGATTGATTACAGATCAAACAAGCTTCTGAAGCTTTTTATGTATTTCCTGCTGACTGGGATTTTGTCGGTACAGCCATTCATGCTTAATAAATATGTATTGTTGAACCAGGGTATAACTTCCTTTATTTTTTCAATATTTACAATGTAGCTCTTATGGCATCGGAAAAATTTCCCTTGTTCCAACTTTTCGTCGAAATAACTTAGCGTTTCCTTGCTTTTATAGGATTCTCCGCCACATGTACAGACTTTTACATATCCTTCTTCGGCAGAAAGAAAACTAATGTCAGCCGGTGGGCAAAGGAAAATCCTTTCATCCTTCCAGACAGGGATTTTTATAAGTTCTTTTTTTGTGGCTTCAAATTGTATTGCCTCACGTTTTTTCTTTTGCTGGGAAACATCCTCGGAGAGCAACAGCTTTTTTATCCTGTTGACAGCCATCTCAGTCCTGTTGAAAGAATAGGGTTTTAGAATATAATCAATGGCGTTCAATTCGAAAGCTTTGACTGCATACTCGTCAAAAGCTGTGGCAAAAACTATTTTTATTCTGTCATCATACCTTAGTATTTCCGATGCCATATGCAAACCGTCCATTTCAGGCATTGATATGTCGAGGAACACAGCATCGGGCCTTTGATCTACAATTGACTGCATTGCGTCTAGAGGATATTGATACATCCCCAGTATTTCAACTGACGGTATTTTTGAAAGATAGAAATTAAGATTATCCAATCCGGCTTTTTCATCATCTACAAGAATTACTCTCATACGCTTAATCTTACCCCCTTGGTTAAAGGTATGTTTATACTTATGGTCGTACCTTTATTTATTTCACTTTTTATCTCGATTTCTCTTTTGTAAATTTTCTTGATACGGTTTCTGACGTTTGTCACACCTATGCCGGATTTTTTATCTGTTCCGTTGAGTAAAGCAGTAAGCTTTTGCTCCGACATTCCCACACCGTTATCTTCAACTATTATTGAAAGCATGTTATTGCTTTGTTTGGCCGAAAACTTGACGGTACCGCCCTCCTTTAAGGGAAGGATGCCATGACGTACTGCGTTTTCCACAAGGGGTTGAATTATATATGGGGGAACTTTACAGTCAATACTTTCGTCTATATCGAAAACAACCTTCAATTTGTCCGAAAAACGTGCACTTTCAAGTGCAAGATAGGACTTTACATGAAGAATTTCGGTATCAAAGCTGACAAACTCTTCGTCATTTTTAAAGCTGAATCCGCATCTCAGATAGTCACTTAAATAAAGCAGAAGTTCAACGGTTTTTTCTGAGGATATCCTGCTTACCGATATTATTGTATTGAGTGCATTGAACAGAAAGTGAGGCTTTATCTGGGCTTGCAGCATTCTCAACTCGGATTTTAAAAGCTGTTCTTCACTCTTCATCAGCTTTCTAAACAGTATGAAGGATTGGACAAATATAAACATAAGCTGTGTTACAGGAATATAATAGCCGGTGGATATTAATCCATAGCCGTTTAAGATATCGTTTATAATTATTACTGCACCTAATGAGGTTGCAGTGAAGAATACAAGGGAAGTATCTCTTTTTTGGCATACCGCTTTTGCAAGTGTTATAAGCATCAGGAATATTATTACCATGCTCGAAATCTGAAAAGGAAGAAGAAATAATGAGAATATCTTGTCGGATGTAAAAAGGATTAGGGCTGTGAATAAAATACCTGAAGCTTGCGATAGTCTTACAAACCATGTGGGGGTATCCTCAGGGAAAAAGGAATCTACATACATTACAAAAACGGTAAGTCCAATCGATAACGTTGATAGCGATATTTTTAAAAATATGGAAAGAGGTATTCCAGGAGCAAAGTCGTAAAGCAGCATTTCACCCATCAAAAGGGTTCTTAGGGACAATAAAAAACACAATAGGCTAAAGTATAAGGGATAGTGTTCTTTTCTCCTCAAAACAAATAAAGTAAAATGGTATAGTCCCATTATCATAATACTACCGAAGAGGAAAAGGTCTTTAAAGGAATTGGAGTTTTTTTGATTTATAACTGTGAGTGCATCACCCAATTCGAGTTCTGTTATGAAGCCTCCGTTGGCGAAGTTGAAATTTGATATTTGAACGGTTATGTAAAATTGATTTTTCTTAGGTTGAATCAATATTACTTCAGGATTGAATCGGCCTTTCGATTCTTTGGAATTGGTTGCGACAATGCCTGATTCGTATATTTTTTCATTATCAACCCATATTTTGCAGGAAGAGATGAGAAACTTGATTTTTATAGCCAAGTTTTGCGGCAACTTATCCGATTTGACCAGCAGCCTGTAGGTTGCAAATCCCTCATCGGGCAAAAAATGATCGCCGGATTTGAGATTTTTCCATATTGCAGGTACAGGAGCTGTTTGTTCATTCTGTGGGGGATATTCAGTGAATTGCCATGGTTCTAACAGTTTACTCCAGTAAAACTTCCATTGTCCTCTCAATTTAACTGTTCCATCCGTTTGGAGATTCCAATTTGAAAGGTCCAGAACACCATTAATGGCTACAGGCTGCTTTGGACTGTGGGAGTTTTGCCTACTGAGAAGGGATAACATGGCAAACCCGGTAAATACAATTATAATCTCAATAAGAACAATAAAAAAGGGAATGCACTTTTTTAAGAAAGTCGGAAAATTGTGCCTTAAATTGCTTATCATAATCTGCTACCACCAGTTTTAGAGATGGAATAACTGTAAAACAATTTAGTAAATTATATATAATCTATATCATCTTTACAGTTTTTGTATTTTATTTATATAAACAGTATTATAATAGATTTTAATGAAAAAATCTACAGTCATTTGTTTTTGATATCCGACGGCCAAATGCATTTTATCCCTCATTTTTTGCATTTTAACTGGGAATTTATGCATCTTGGCTTAAATCTGATTACATGGATGGGGGATATATCATAGAATATAAATGAAAAATAACTCAAATGTCCTCCGTGTTTATGGAACCTTTAAAGATTGGTGAATCAAATGTCCGAACTATAAAAATCTTCGATTGACAGAGTCGAAGAGGCGGCTATGTAAATTGCCGAATATTGACGGCAAAAACATATTTTATACATAAAAATTTTATAATTATGGCGGGGAGTAACTTTATATATAAAGCATCGTATTTCTGCATCATGCAGGGTACGGTGCTTTATCCTTTTCTGCATCTATGATGCCGAAATTATCTAGGGTCTTTCGAAAGTAGCGAAAGCCTTAGAAAGCAAAGGGCTCGAAGCCCTGGAACTTTTGATTTAACTTCTTTCGAAGGTCATGAAAGAAGTAAAAGCGAGGGGCTCGAAGCCCTGAAACTTTTGATTTAACTTCTTTCGAAGGTCGTGAAAGAAGTAAAAGCGAGGGGCTCGACGCCCTGGAACTTTTGATTTAACTTCTTTCGAAGGTCGTGAAAGAAGTAAAAGCGAGGGGCTCGATGCCCCGAAGCTTTTGATTGACAAATTAAGACTATTATGATAGTCTGATATTAGACTATAAAAGTAGTCTGAATTGTCAATTAGTTGTTATTGAATGATAGAAAAAGGGGTTTGATTGAGATGAATCAATATAAAAAGTTTTATGCTTTATCTGCCGTCATAATTTTAATTGCTTCAATTTATCCCATTTATATGGCTTTTGTAACACTTTCGAGTTACTTGAGGAAAGGTTATGTAAGCTCTGATGATTATCCCAGATACATAATTCCCTATGCACCCATCTGTATAGCTTTAATTGTCGTAGTACTCATGATGCCGGTTATTTATAGGTTCTTCAAAAAGTGGTGCCTTTTAGCTGCATTACTGTTAGGTGTGCTTATCTTTTTTATAAGTGAGTTGGGCTTTGAAAGCATTAAGGTTGTTGATGGAAGCATAAGTCTCCCGTTGGAATCCTGGCAGTATTCAACTTGCATTGCAACTCCGCAAGTTCTTAGAGCTATTGGAAAACCCATTTATGCAGCGAACAATCCGGAATATAAACTTCATTTCTACTTGGTTTCAATTATCATTATTTTGACTGTTTTGAATTTGGTCAGCGGTTTTACTAAAATGATTAAGGAGCAGGATTTTTCGAAAAAGAAACCTTTAATTGTTCAATTGATTTTCACAGTTGTATTCATAGGTTTGTGTATTTTTGCATGCTTTACTGCATTTTTCAGAAACGGAACAATTAATATTTCACCACTATCGGCTACTCTCATGAGTGTCTTCTTTATTGTATACGGTGTAACCTTCGGTGCTTTTATCGGCAGTATTTTCTATGGCAAAAATAAGTTTTTGTCAGTTGTTATACCGATTGTTTCTTCAGTTGCAACAACAATTGCCATGTATGTTGGGGAGTTGATTCTTATGGGAGGTGAACTCTTTAGATTTGGCAGCGGTTTCTTTTTCGAACCTTTAGGCAGTATTCCCTTTGCATTGGTCGATATTTTAGTGATTATAGCTTCCGGTGCAGTTACTTATGTAATTATGACTTTGGTAAATAAAAAAGAAGTGTCTATATCTTAATACTTATTGCAAAAATTTTGATTTTAGGATTGGTTTTGACACTGAGATGCTCCCATTTTTGAACTTGAAATTTTAAGATTTGGCAGACAAAAGTAGGGTATAATTCCAAATGAGACGGTAATTTAACTGACTCATTGAAAAAAAACATGCCTTGTGCTAAAATAACAATGATTTTAAGGTCAGGAATATTTCTATGTGTTGTTAAGATCAAAGGCCTCAAAATTATGAGCCATTGGTCTTATTTTACTTCTTTCGAATATAGTGAAAGAAGTTGTAGATTTTATTCTGTTTATAGGGAGCAAAAATAATGGAAGAAGTTAGGATAATAATAAATCAAATTTCAATACTGACCCTGTTGGGACTGATAGGGTTTATTGCCGGAAAAACCAAATACCTTCCGCAAAATGCCGGAACTGTCATATCAAAAGTTGTAGTTAAGCTTACAGCACCTCTTTTGATTTTTATTACCTTGGCCAAAAGGGAATTTGGCAGTGAAAATATACCCGATATTCTTGGAGTATATTTTCTGGGAATAATCTTCTTGATACTATCTTATGTTATCGGAAGCATTGCATGTAAAATCATGAAGCTTGAAGGACCTACAGCCAACATCTATAAAATGCATTCAATGTTTGGAAATGTTGTTTATCTTGCATATCCGCTGCTAAGTTCACTATTTGGAGATGACGGGCTTTTCTACGGAGTTGTGTTTGCAATTGCTAATGATACTCTTCTGTGGACTTTGGGTATTTTTTTGGTAAACAAACACAGGAAAACTCATTTGAAGGACAACCTCAAGCATCTCATAAACGGTAATACTGTGGCCTTATGTTCAGGTTTGGTTGTTTTGATAGTCAAAACCCTTTTGGGACAATCGATAGGAAACATTCCCTTTGTATATAAAGTGAGCGGATTTGTGTTTGAAACATTCGACTCATTGGGCTCAACCACTTTTCCGCTGTCAATGCTCTTTATCGGTTTGATTTTATCGGAGATCAAAATCGAAAAAGTGTCCGACTTTATTAAAAGATCACATATTGTTGTTTTGACGTTGTTCAAGCTTCTTATTGTTCCAGTTTTGGCGTTGATTTTGCTGGCTTTTACAGGAGATTGGATAGACACAATTGCGAAATATGTCATAGTACTGGAGTTGGCAATGCCTTGCGGAACAATTGTCCCGGCATTGGCTGCCGAGTATGGTTCGGATTACAGGACCGCTACCGAAAATGTTTTTGTCACAACGGTTTTAGGCATATTGACCATGCCTGTGATGGTGTATTTGATGCAAATCATAATAAAATGAGAAGTGGTGAAAATACGAACATTAATTACGTTAATTAAATAAATGTTCGGATTTTACTTGCCGTTTTCATTGACAAGCTTTATACATGTTTGATAGTATATTTGTGTGAATTTTATGTATTTGTATCGTTGTGCATTTTTTATCATTATTCCGGCTTTTTGTGGAATAATAAAAAATGATATTTAATTTGTAATCATAGGAGGAAAATAACATGGAAAAGCTTTTCAAGCTCAAGGAAAATGGCACAACTGTTAAGACTGAATTTATAGCCGGACTTACGACTTTTGTTACAATGGCTTATATTATCTTTGTAAACCCAGCAATATTGGGAATAACAGGTATGGATACCGGAGCGGTTTTTGTGGCTACCATTTTGGCTGCGGTAATCGGAACCCTTGTTATGGGGTTGTTTGCCAATGTTCCCTATGCACAAGCTCCCGGCATGGGGCTGAACGCCTTTTTTACATATACTGTATGTGGAGTTTTGGGTTTTACATGGAGTGAAGCATTGGCAATAGTATTTATTTGCGGTATAATCAATATTCTTATAACTGCGACGCAAATCAGAAAAATGTTGATTAAAGCCATACCGGAAACGCTTCAATATGCGATAAGCGGAGGTATAGGCCTTTTTATTGCTTATATAGGTATTAAACAGGCACATTTTTTGAACTTTACGTCAGAACCTGCAAATATAACCGCTAGATTGGATAGTGGCGGTGTTATTGCAAAAGATATCGTTCCAGCCATTGTGGATTTTTCGGATCCCGTTTCACAGTTAGCACTTATTGGTCTTGTTATAACCGTAATATTAATGCTTAGAAATGTTAAGGGTGCAATCTTGATAGGAATTGCAGCCACCACAATATTGGGATTTTTCATAGGTCCGGTAACACCGGTGCCGGATTTCAGTTTATCCAACTTTGCCCCACCTTCAATATTGCCAACCTTGTTTAAATTGGATTTTTCGGGATTGTTTTCAGATCCGGAAAGAATTTTCGTTGCGTTAAGTACAATATTGGCCTTTAGTTTATCCGATACCTTCGACACAATCGGTACGTTTATCGGAACAGGAAGAAAAGCGGGTATTTTCGATAAAAAAGACGAGGAAGAGCTCGAAAACAGCAGAGGGCTGAAATCAAAAATGGACAAGGCCTTGTTTGCAGATGCCATAGCAACATCCATGGGTTCGTTGCTGGGAACAAGCAATACCACTACTTATGTTGAAAGTGCTGCAGGAATAAGCGTGGGCGGAAGAACTGGATTGACATCGGTATTTACAGCCATGTTCTTTTTGCTGGCATTGTTTTTGGCACCTTTTGCCCAAATTGTAACTTCGGCTGCCACTGCACCGGCTTTGATTGTAGTGGGAATTTTGATGATGGAATCCATGACCAAAGTCAAATGGGATGAGTTTGAGGAAGCTGCCTCGGCTTTCTTTACGGCAGTAGTTATGCCTTTTACCTACAGTATTTCCAATGGTGTTGCTGCAGGATTCCTATTCTATGTGATTACCAAAGTTGTAAAGGGAAAAGCAAAGGAGGTACATCCTCTGTTATATATAGTTACATTGCTGTTTGTGATAGATTTTATAATTTAGAAAACATTTAAAACTTTTTGTTAATTTTATTATTTTTTTGGAGGGGTTATAATGTCTAAGACAAATCAGAATTCAAAAGTCGCTCTTATAATGGGTAGTGACTCTGATTTTTCCGTTTTGAAAGATTGCATAAAACTTTTAAAACAATTTGATGTTGAGGTTGAAGTAATGGTGTGCTCGGCACACAGAACTCCCGACAAGGCTGCGGAATTTGCAAAAAATGCCGAAAGCCAAGGCTTTGGAGTTATTATTGCTGCTGCGGGAAAGGCGGCACATCTGCCGGGAGTATTGGCAGCATTCACTCCGCTTCCTGTTATAGGAGTTCCCATCAAATCTTCCACAATGGACGGGTTGGACTCATTACTGTCCATAGTTCAGATGCCCAGCGGAATTCCTGTTGCAACTGTTGCCATTGATGGTGCCGAGAATGCAGCGTTGCTTGCAGTACAGATATTGTCAACAGCTAATAGTGAACTGAGAGAGAAGATGAAAGAGTACAAAAAGAAACTTGCCAAAAAAGTCGAAGAGAAAAACGAAGCCCTTCAGCAGAAATTGAAGGAATTATAGGAGAGTTATTATGAATTGCGATAAGATTAATCAAAGCAACAATCTTTGCTGCGAGGTCTTTGATGAAGAGGATTTCAGGCTTGATAAACTCAATGAAGAGTGTGGAGTATTTGGAATATACGATAGAGATAATTTGGATGCGGCACGTCTGACCTACTATGCTTTGTACGCACTTCAGCATAGGGGTCAGGAGAGTGCGGGGATTGCCGTCAACAATGACGGAAATTTTATGTACCACAAAGATATGGGACTTGTGCCCGAGGTTTTTAATGAGGATATAATAAACAGCTTAAAAGGCAAGCTTGCCATCGGCCATGTACGGTATTCCACAACCGGGGCGAGTCTTAGGGAAAATGCCCAGCCCATGGTTATAAAATATAAGAACGGGAACATGGCCCTTGCCCATAACGGCAATTTGGTGAATGCCGCAATGGTCAGGGAAAGGCTTGAAGAAGAAGGGGTAATATTTCAATCAAGCAATGATTCGGAAGTTATATTGAACCTGATATCGAGATACAGACTGACAAGCTCGGGGATAGAAGAAGCCATTGGAAAGATGATGGATGAAATTAAAGGTTCCTATGCTTTGGTTATATTGACTCCAAAAAGGCTTGTAGGTGTAAGGGATCCCTTCGGAATCAGGCCGCTTTGCATAGGTCAAATTGAAAATTCCTATGTTTTGGCTTCCGAGACATGTGCTTTCGATGCTGTCGGGGCAAAATACGTAAGGGATGTTAAGCCCGGTGAAATTGTTTTAATTGACGATAACGGTTTAACTTCCATACAGGCAAAGGTTACAGGAGAGTCAAGACTTTGTATATTTGAACACATTTATTTTGCCAGACCCGATAGTTATATAGACGGAGCCAGTGTTTACAGAGCCAGGATTGAAGCCGGGAGAAGGCTTGCAAAAGACCATCCTGTGGATGCCGACCTTGTAATCGGTGTACCCGATTCGGGTTTGACAGCAGCCATGGGTTATTCGATAGAGTCGGGAATTCCCTACGGTGTTGGGCTAATAAAGAACAGATATATCGGAAGGACCTTTATACAGCCCGATCAGAGCCAAAGGGAAAAGGGAGTTAAAATAAAACTTAATGCATTAAAGGATGCAATTGATGGAAAACGTGTTATAATGATAGATGACTCCATAGTCAGAGGTACCACCAGCAGAAGGATTGTTCAGTTGTTGAGGGATGCCGGGGCAAAGGAAGTTCATATGATGGTGAGTTCTCCACCCGTTAAATTTCCCTGTTATTTCGGTATTGATATTTCATCGAAATCGCAACTTGTTGCATCCAAGCATACCATTGAAGAAATAAGGGATATGCTTGGAGCGGACAGCTTGGGATATCTTACTGTTGAGGGTATTTTGGAAGCACCTAAAGGTTCAAAATGCGGCTTTTGCACCGCATGTTTCAGAGGTGACTATCCTATGGAGGTACCGGAAGAGGGAACCAAGTATTCCTGCGGATGACCGATTTTATTATTATTGTATGGGGGTAAGGTTAATGAGCAGTTATAAAGATGCCGGTGTCGATGTTGAAGCCGGATACGAAGGTGTAAGATTAATGAAGAAGGACGTGCAAAGAACTTTCAGACCGGAGGTGCTTACAGATATAGGCGGCTTTGGCGGTCTTTTTGCACTTAACAAGGATAAGTATGAGGAACCAGTTTTGGTATCGGGAACTGACGGAGTAGGTACAAAACTCAAAATAGCATTTATGATGGACAAGCATGATACCATTGGAATAGATTGCGTTGCAATGTGTGTGAACGATATAGCTTGCAGCGGAGCAGAACCTTTGTTTTTCCTGGACTACATTGCTCTTGGCAAGAACAAACCGGAGAAAGTTGCAGAAATAGTCAAGGGGGTTGCCGATGGATGTGTTATGGCCGGATGCTCCCTTATCGGCGGTGAAACAGCTGAAATGCCAGGTTTCTATCCTGTGGATGAATATGATGTGGCAGGTTTTGCTGTGGGTATTGTCGACAGGAAGAAGATAATTGACGGTAAAAAAATTAAAGCCGGGGACAAACTTATAGGAATTTCATCCTCGGGAATACACAGCAACGGTTATTCTCTTGTGAGGAAAGTATTGGCCCCGACAGTGGAAAAATTGAGTGAGGAAGTCAAAGCTTTAGGAACCACCCTTGGGGAAGAACTTTTAAAGCCTACAAGAATATATGTTAAGACAATTCTCGATTTAAAAGATAAATTCGAAATAAAGGGAATATCCCATATAACCGGAGGGGGCTTCTACGAAAACATGCCTAGAATGCTTCCGGAAGGTTTGGGTATAAAAGTTAAAAAAGGTACTTGGCCTATACTTCCCATATTTGATCTGCTCCAGAGTCTTGGAAACATAAGTGAAAAGGATATGTTCAACACCTTTAACATGGGTATAGGAATGGCCATTGCAGTAGATAGAGAGATAGCGGATGAGGTTGTGGCTTATCTGAACAAAGACAAGGAAAATGCCTACATAATCGGAGAAATTGTAAGCGGAAAGTCTGAGGTAGAAATATGCTAAAATTAGGTGTATTGGTTTCGGGTGGGGGTACAAATCTTCAAGCAATTATAGATAAGATTGAAAGCGGTTATTTGAATAATTGTGAAATTGTTACCGTGGTATCGAGCAAACCGGATGTATATGCTTTGGAAAGGGCCCGTAAGCACAATATTGAAGGGGTTTGTATTGCAAGAAAAAATTTCAATTCAATAGAAGAATATGACCGTGCTTTAATCGAACACCTTGAAAAACGAGGTGTGGATCTTGTAGTGATGGCAGGTTTCCTTTCCATACTGGGCGAAACGTTTACAAAGAGATACAAAGACAGTATAATTAATGTGCATCCCTCACTAATACCATCCTTTTGCGGTAAAGGGTATTATGGGTTGATTCCCCATATAAAGGCATTGGAGTATGGTGTGAAGGTGACGGGTGCTACTGTTCATTTTGTTGAGCTTGAGGCCGATGCAGGCCCTATTATTTTGCAAAAAGCCGTATATGTAAGAGAAGACGATACTCCCGAAACTCTTCAAAAGAGAGTTATGGAGGAAGCGGAATGGGATATCCTGCCGAGGGCTATCAAGCTGATTTCCGAGAACAAAGTGGTTGTTGAAGGCAGAAGAGTTAGGATCCTTGACTAGGCTAATTATATTATAAAAATATTAGAGGAGTGATAGTGTGATTAAGCGAGCATTGATAAGTGTATCCGACAAAACCGGAATTGTTGAGTTGGCAAAGGAACTCTCAAGTATGGGAATTGAGATTATATCCACCGGTGGAACTCAAAAGATATTAAGCGATTCGGGAATAAACGTTATAAATATATCCGATATAACAGGATTTCCGGAGTGCCTTGACGGAAGGGTTAAAACTCTTCATCCGAAGGTACACGGAGGGCTTCTTGCAATGAGAAGCAATCCTGAACATATGAAACAAATAAAAGAGCTTGGTATAGAGCCTATCGATATGGTTATAATCAACCTCTATCCTTTCAAACAGACAATATTGAAGGAACATGTAGAGTTGGAAGAGGCAATAGAGAATATTGATATCGGCGGTCCCACCATGCTTCGTGCTGCTGCAAAGAACTATCAGGATGTGGTTGTAATAGTGGATCCTTCCGATTATTCAACTGTTTTAGAGGAACTTAAGTCGACAAAGGACGTATCGGTAAAGACAAAATTCAAGCTTGCGAGTAAAGTATTCGAACACACAAGCCATTATGATACATTGATTGCCAAGTATTTGAGGGAAAAGGTTGGAGAGGAAGAATTCCCGCAGACTTTATCCCTAACCTTTGAAAAGGTTCAGGAAATGAGATATGGTGAAAATCCTCATCAAAAGGCTGTTTTCTATAAAGAAGTCGGAGCAAATGTCGGTTGCTTGTCGTCAGCAAAACAGCTACACGGAAAAGAATTGTCCTTTAACAATATTAATGATGCAAACGGAGCCCTTGATTTGCTGAAGGAATTTGACGAACCCACAGTGGTTGCGGTTAAGCATGCAAATCCATGTGGTGTCGGCAGTGCGGATAACATTTATGATGCTTATTTAAAGGCCTATGAATCGGATCCTGTATCCATATTCGGCGGAATATTGGCTGCAAATAGGGAGATTGATGAAAAAACTGCTGAAGAAATCAACAAGATATTTATAGAAATTATTATAGCACCGTCCTTTACTGAAGGAGCTTTAAATATTCTAACCCAGAAGAAGAACATAAGAATTATGCAGCTTGACAATATATCTGCAAAACTTCCTGCCGGTACATATGACATGAAAAAAGTTGCAGGAGGCCTTTTAGTTCAAAGCTATAACAACGATATCTTGAATTTGGATGAGTTGCAATATGTTACAGAAAAGAAACCTACAAAGGAAGAGTTGGAAAGCCTTATTTTTGCGATGAAGGTGGTCAAGCATACAAAATCCAACGCTATAGTATTGGCTACCGGCAAACAGACCATTGGAGTGGGTCCCGGTCAAACCAATAGAATTATGGCTGCAAAGATTGCAATAGAATATGCCGGAGAACGTGCCAAAGGTGCGGTTATGGCCTCCGATGCGTTTTTCCCGTTCCCTGACTGCGTTGAAGCTGCAGCTGCAGCAGGTATTAAAGCAATAATACAGCCGGGCGGTTCTGTCAGGGATCAGGAGTCCATTGACGCTTGCAATAAATACGGTATAGCAATGGTATTTACAAGAATGAGACATTTCAAGCACTAGTTAGGAGTGAGAAGATGAAGGTTTTAGTTGTAGGAAGCGGCGGACGGGAACACACCCTTGTGTGGAAGATTGCCCAAAACAAACAGGTTAAGGAATTGTATTGTGCTCCCGGAAACGGTGGGATATCGGCCATTGCAAAATGTGTGCCAATAAAGGCCATAGATATAGAGAGAATTGTAAACTTTTCAAAGGAAAAGGAAATTGACCTGGTGGTGGTGGCACCTGATGATCCTTTGGCAGCGGGTATGGTAGATGCCCTTGAGAAGGAAGGAATCAGGGCTTTCGGACCGAGAAAGAATGCTGCCGTGATAGAGAGCAGCAAAGCCTTTGCCAAAGAGCTTATGAAGAAATATAATATTCCTACGGCCAAATATGAGATTTTCGACAAGAGCAGTGATGCACTGGAATATTTGAAAACTCAGAAATTCCCCATAGTTGTTAAAGCTGACGGCTTGGCATTGGGTAAAGGTGTTATTATTGCACAAAATCTTGAAGAGGCCAGGGAAGCCGTAATTGATATTATGGAGAACAAAGCCTTTGGTGAGGCCGGTAACAAGGTGGTAATCGAGGAATTTATGGTTGGACCTGAGGTGTCGGTACTTGCTTTTACCGATGGGAAGACAATAAAGCCTATGGTTAGCTCCCAGGATCACAAGAGGGCATTGGACAATGACCAAGGGCTTAACACCGGCGGTATGGGAACATTCTCTCCGAGCAGAATCTATACCAAAGAGATGGAAGATTACTGTATGGAGAAGATATTTAAGCCCACAGTGGAGGCAATGACTAAAGAAGGCAGGAAGTTCAAAGGCGTGTTGTATTTCGGACTTATGATAACAGCTGATGGTCCTAAAGTTCTTGAGTACAATGCAAGGTTCGGCGATCCTGAAACCCAGGTTGTCATTCCAAGACTTAAAACCGACCTTGTGGATATATTCAATGCTGTTATAGATGAGAGATTGGACGAAATCAATATCGAGTGGGAGGATAACGCTGCAGTATGTGTTATTATGGCATCGGGCGGCTATCCTAAAGAATATAAGACCGGTTATGAAATATCGGGTCTTGATGAGGCACAGAAGGATGAAAACATAGTTGTTTTCCATGCCGGCACAAGATATGAGGATGAAAAGTACTATACAGCAGGCGGTAGAGTGCTTGGTGTAACAGCAGTAGAGGCCAATCTCGATCTTGCAATAAAGAAAGCCTATGAAGGTGTATCAAAGATTAGCTTTAAAGATATGCACTTCAGGAAAGATATCGGTATAAAGTAAAATAAATAGGTTCTATAATAAATATTAAAAGGCTCCGGTAGAACTGAAATTTACCGGAGCTTTTTTAACTTTTTATCTAATAATTTCCCGGATTGCTTTCGGGATGAATTAAGTGAATGGAGCTTATGTCGAATAAAAAATATGTTGAAAAGGTGTGTAGATATTTCCTGGGAAATGTAGAAATACGAAAAAGGTGTGTAGATATTTCCCGGGAAATGTAGAAATATGATAAAATTTTTTAGAATAATAATAATGTGCTGATAGCAGAAAAATACAGAATTCATTTATTTTACTCGTAGGATATATCCTATCGAGCAGGAATAGTATATAATAATGGTATACAGTAGCATTAGTTGGTTTATTTGTAATGGAAGTTCTTAAACCATGCCGGACACTGTGAAAGCTTTTTTTAAAAAAGCTTATTTTATTACAAAAATTTTGGGGGGGAAAGATGAAGAAAAAACAACAAATTATAGAGCCTGAATATATACTGATTGTAATAGGAATTTTAATTGTATTGGCCATGGCACCGGTAATAGTTTTGACAGCAATGTTTACTGATGACGGAGTAATTCCGATAGCTATAGCTGCATGCGAAATCATAATATTTTCGATTTTATTTATAATTGCAAATGTAAAAATGAACCGTAAGATAGAAGCTAATTTTAGAAAGTGTATGGGTGTAATTGAAGAAGCTCCCATGGTATTATCGGGTTCTAAAGGGTCAAGACATCCCATAATTTCATATGAAGTGAAGGGGAAAGTTTATACCATTCAGTCAGAAGTGGGATATGGAGGAATAGCAGCTTTCTTCCTTAAAGGTAAAGAAGTTGCTGTATATTATGACGAAAACGATCCAAGTATAGCATACACTAAACAGTATTTATTTATGATAATAGGATGCGGGTTTATGATTCCAGGCCTGTTGTTACTTCTTTCAATATTTTATTAGTAGTTGTTTTGCTTATTGCAGCGAAATTTAAAAATGTCCTTAACTTCGCTGCAATAAACATTAACATTGAATTATCTTTCATAAGCTTCAATTATCTTATCCATTAAGGCATCCCATTCCTTGTCCACAGTGCAGCGTTCAGGATGTGCAAGATAATATTCGACAGTTTTCTTAATGCCTTCTGCAAACGGTATTTCAGCCTTAAATTCGGGAACAAAACTTTTGATTTTTGAGTTGTCAAAAACCATGCTGTAGGTCTTATCTCCCAATAAGGCACCTGTGAGTTCCGGATCGACGGAAACAATGAAATCCGACGGAATGTGTATGAGCTCCGGTTCAACTCCGGCTGCATGACCTATTGCCCTGTAGATTTCATTCCAGGTAAGAACTTCATCGGAGGTAATGTGAAATGTTTCACCAATAGTTTTTTTATTTCCGAACAGCCCGACAAATCCTTTGGCAAAATCTTCGTTATGGGTCATGGTCCAAAGAGATGTTCCGTCACCGTGTACAATAATTTTTTTACCCTTTTTCATTCTGTCTACAAGGGACCAGGGATGTTCCCAACTGTTCAGGGCAGCAGGTATCATTGACAATCCATAGGTGAAGGACGGCCGGACTATGGTAACAGGGAAACCTGTATTGCGGTACTCATTTAACACCATTTTTTCGCATTCGATTTTATCTCGCGAATACTGCCAATAGGGATTTTCCAAAGGTGTTGATTCGGTAATGATATAATGTGATGGCGGTTTTTGGTATGCGGATGCCGAGCTGATAAAAATGTATTGATCGGTTTTGTTGCGAAAGAGTTCGATATCGGCCTTTAAATGTTCAGGGGTAAAGGTTATCCAGTTAACCACCACGTCAAAATGATAATTTTCAAGAATTTTGGCACAGGAGTCAATATCCCGTACATCACCCGTAATCAGTTTTGCATCTTTGGGAGTGAATTCAGAGCGGATACCGCGGTTTAAGAGATAGAGTTCATGCCCTTTTTCAATTACCCGACGCGATACCCCTTCACTTATAACGCCGGTACCTCCAACAAACAATACCTTCATAAGTATGATCATTCCTTTCGGTTGGCTTTATTTTAACTATATTATAAAATATTGAATTTTACTATATTTATTATTTCACACCAGTAACGAATTATTTTAATGATTGATTATTTCTCTGCTGCCTTCTTTTTAGTAAAATAAAAGCTGACAAAGCTACAGCAATCGCAATAATACTTGCAGTCATAATAATTGGTATATGATTTTTTTGATTAGGATTTTCATCTGCATGTTTATCAGGGTCATCTACAAGAGATTTTTTTACTTTATTTGAGTCATCGTTAACTTCTTCATCGGATACTGAATGGTTTGTGTCATCCTGCTCGGGAGGATGTTTGATTTTTTTAGCATCCATATTGCCATAGGAATCTTTAATGAGATATTCGATATCATACTTTTTATCCGTTGACAGATCAATATATATTCTATCAGTATTCTGTAATTTTCCCGATGAGTACTTTACATCAAATGAATCATTGTAATCAATTATTTCTTGCCCGTTTTCAATATGTGAAACTTTAAGTCTCGCATAGGCATAATCTCTGTTTTCGCTTTCAGCTATACAATTGATGATACCATCATTAACAAGAATTTCCTTGATTACCGGTCCCTTTTCTTTTTGAATAACATCAAGTATTTTGCTTTGAATGTATTTTGCTATACCGATTTTTCCATCTTCAAGATATTTATTATAAAGATTTTTTAGATCTTCTTTTGACAGTACATCCAATTTGCTGTCTAGTTCTTCGAACTCCTTCACTTCTTCGATAGCAGCATTAAGGAATTCTTTGTCAACGTATTCATCTTTCTGTAATGTTTCGACGTCATAACGATATTTATTGTATATTATTTCAAGATCAAACTCCGGTTCAAAGTTGTTTCTTTCCCATACAAGTTTGTTTTTTCCCTCATAATTCATACTGAAAGGAAAAATCCTGCTTATTTCATAGGGTTTGATACTGCCCAAATCGAAAGTCACTTTTGCATGTCCTATGGCATCTTTCCAGAAGGCACCGGTTTTTAAAATATACCCCGACAGAATATCGCCGTTTGAGTAAAGTGTGGATTCTACTTTGTATGTATTTCTTATGTTCTTTGTTTCACCGGCATCAAAATGAACATTAAAGGTGTACCATTCACTGTAGTAGGGATAAGTTGAATCTTCTAAATCAACGGGTTTTTTACCCTTTTCGGTATTGACGGGTATTTCGGTATCGCCTAAATATGTTTTGAAGTCTATAAAATACAATCTTTCTTCAATTGCGTTATCACTGTCGCTTTCCATTTTAGCCGGAAATCCCATCAAAACATCTTTTGCTTTTCCTGTATTCTTAAAAACAAAATTGCATTCTACAAATCCTTTTTCGACATCACAATATATATCTTCCGATACCATTACAATATCTTTTTCTTCCATCGGATATACACCATCCGGCGTTCTACCGACAATGCAATCATCTGCAAAGGTTGTTGTGAGAGAAAAAGCAATGATTAGTAAAATGTTCACTATAGCAGCAGTTATAAATTTTCGGTTCATAATTAAATCCTCCAAGAATGAGAAAATTGTAACTATAAATCTATTATACCTATATTTCTGAAATTGTGGAATATTATGTTTTTAACCCGGAGGACTTTTGTTTTGGAGAGGCCTGACAATCATCATACTATTGAAAATTTCAGCATGGAGATTATTAAAAAAGCACGGCTTATTTCCTGAAATATTGCAAAATTGAAACTGAGTAGTATAATGAGATAGTCGGATTTTTTACATTTTTAGTAAGGACGGGAGGAGACTACTTTGGAGATAATTTCGAAAGCAATGCTTTATGGATTTTTAAAGGTTGCAAAAAGGTATAAAAAAAGTTTTGAAAAAGATTTGGAATATGCTGCACAAAAGAACGAACAGTTGCTTATGGAAATTATAAAGAAAAATATCGGAACGGAGTATGGTAAAAAATACTCCTTTCAATCGATTGATTCACCTCAAAAGTTTAAAAAAACGGTTCCTCTTACCCAATATGAGGATTATAAAGAGTATATTGATCGTATGGCAAAAGGTGAGGAAAATATTCTCACTTCAGAGAAAGTAGAGTATTTTGGTGTCTCATCGGGAACAACGGGCAGCCAAAAGTTGATACCGGTGACTAAAAGTTCCCGTAAAGCTATTTCGGGATATATGGGATTGGTAACCCAGGGTGTTTTGTATGAAAATCTTTCAAAGAAGTGGACCTATGGACGGGGGCTTAACCTCATTGGAATGCGTGGTTCAGGTGAAACCGAAGGAGGGATTCCCATATGTGCCGGAACGGCAGGGGGAATGAAGTCTATGGAGAAGATATTTACATACATCTGGACAACACCTGTGGAAATTCTAAAGCAGGGTGAAAAATTTGATGTAAATTATCTTCACCTGCTTTTTGCACTTATGGATAGGAATTTAATGTATTTATCTGCTGCTTTCATTCCATCAATTCTTGATTTGTTAAGATGCCTTGAAAGTAAATGGCCTGATCTTGTAGAAGATATTAGGGAGGGGAAGATTAGCCAAAAAATTCTTCTGTCCGATGATTTGAGAAACAAGCTTCAAAAAAAGATAAAGCCCAATCCAAAAAGGGCTGGGGAATTGGAGAGAGAGTTTAAAAACGGTATGGAAGGAATCGTAACCAGGATATGGCCCAAATGCACTTTTGTATGGAGCGTTTCCGGTGCCGGGTTTAGAATGTATCTTGAAAAGGTGAAAAAATATACTTCAGATTTACCGATATACTGCGGTACATATGCTGCAACCGAGGGATTAATAGGAGTTGAGCTTGGATTAAACAAGGCCACTTATGTAGCAGCCCCTAAAAGTGTATATTATGAATTTATACATGAGGATGACTGGGATGGCAAAAACATATCCACATACAGTTTGGAAGAATTGAAAGTTGGAGAAAAATATGAAGTGGTTATTACAAATAGTGCCGGATTTTACCGTTATAGGCTGGGGGACGTAGTCAAAGTGGTAGGCTATTGCGGTAAGGCTCCTGAATTTCAATTTCTGTATAGGAAAAATCAATTGATAAGTATAAATGCGGAAAAGACCTCGGAACAAGCAGTTCATCAGGCTATTACCGAGACTTTTAAAAACTTGGGAATCGAACTTGTAGATTATACCGTTATGGCTGATATTGATACCTCACCGGGAAGATATGTTTTTTTTGCCGAGGTTAATAATATTGAGAATTTGGATAAAGACAAAGCTGAAAAAATACTTGATATCAAGCTTGGCACAGCAAATCCACGATATGAACAGTTTAGAAAATCGATGAAAATCGGGCATGTGTCTTTGGAACTTGTTAAACCGGGAACTTTTGATTCCCTAAAAGTCTTGCTTGTATCAAAGGGGGCATCGAGGAATCAAGTTAAGATTCCCAGGGTTGTTAAAAGAGAAGATTTGGTGAAATTTCTAAAGAGTAATACATATAGAACAGAAGTAAAAAACTATAAAAAGATTTCATAGGTATGTAACGGATAAAAGTCGGTAAAAATGGACAAAGTCTTCGGTGGATTTTATTCTACCGAAGTTTTTTTTATCTTTCAAAAGTGGTGAAATGCATGGAAATCGATGAGGTTCGATGTTGCTTGGATTTTGTCTTTCGACAAACAATTTCCCGGTGTTTTAATTATTGATTACATAATTTTATTTACACCAAAAGGTAGTTTAATTTGGTATTATTATAATAGGGACTTGAAAATCAAATTTGGGTTAATTTTTTCCTTTTAAAGAAGTATGCTTATCGACCTATTGATTGAAGAATTCTAAGGAGCAAATTATTAGGTTTAATATATTTATGCTTTTGGAAAGGAGTATGATGATGAAAAACAGACTGGTAAAAATCTGTGTATTGGTTATGGTGACAGCTGCTTTGGTATTTTGCACAATTAACTCTGCGGCAGAAGTTATGCTTGCAGTTGATATTCACACAATGTATGACGGAAATAACTCTGACGGAGCAATGCAGCTTTTGTCGACAGATTCGGAGGTTGCCAGAGTAAGACTTCAGTCCTACAATTACCCCAATATGTACATAAGACACAGCTATTACGTTGCCAGGATAGATGAAAAGGTAACTCCTGAAGAGGATGCACAGTGGCAGTTGGTGAAAGGACTTGCCAATCAGGGAGACGGATATGTATCCATACAATCGGTAAACTACCCGGGCTACTATTTGAGACATTACGATTACAGTCTCAGGTTGGAAAAGTACGACGGAAGCAGTATTTTTGCCGCCGATGCAACCTTTAAAATAGTTCCGGGCCTGGCCGATTCTTCCTGTATTTCCTTCCAGTCCTATAATTATCCTACGAGATATATACGGCATTATGAAAAGTTACTGAAGATAGAGGAAATTGTAACCGAACTTGACAGAATGGATGCCACATACAGATTGTTTGATGATTCGGTTGTACTGCCGGATCCGGACGAACCGGAAGGCTCGGTTATTGTGACAAACCCAATAGTTAAACAACGGGCTGACCCGTGGGTTTACAGGCATACCGACGGTTATTATTACATGACTGCATCGGTGCCGGAGTATGACCGGATAGAATTAAGAAGGGCAAAGACCTTACAAGGACTTGCATCGGCTACTCCCAAGACAATATGGACAAGACCCTCCAGTGGAGCCATGGGAGGACATATCTGGGCACCGGAGATACATTATATTGACGGTAAGTGGTACATCTATTTTTCTGCCGGTACATCGAGCAATAAATTCGATATTCGGTTGTATGTCCTTGAGTGCTCCAATTCGAATCCCGTTGAAGGAACTTGGATTGAGAGGGGGAAGCTGAAGACGAATTGGGAGTCCTTTACCTTGGATGCCACCACCTTTGAACACAATGGAGTCCGGTATCTCGTATGGGCTCAAAAGGATCCCAATATTGACAGCAACAGCAATATCTATATAGCCAAGATGAATGGCCCTCTTGCCATAACCGGCAATCAGGTTATGATTTCAACGCCGGAGTATTCTTGGGAAAAGATTGGCTACAAAGTAAATGAAGGCCCTGCCGTTATAAAAAAGAACGGAAAGATCTTTATAACCTATTCGGCCAGTGCGACAGACTCCAATTATTGCATGGGACTGTTAACGGCATCCGATACCAGCGATTTGCTAAATCCAAACTCCTGGAAGAAATCGCCCAATCCGGTGTTTCAGTCCAATTCATCCACAGGACAATATGGACCGGGGCACAATTCCTTCACAACATCCCCCGACGGCAAGGTGGATATAATGATATATCATGCAAGAAATTACCGCAATATAATAGGAGATCCGCTGTATGATCCCAATAGGCATACCCGTGCCCAGAGGGTGGACTGGAATGCCGACGGTACGCCGAATTTCGGAATACCGGTGGCCGATGGCAAGACTGAAATATATATTCCTTTGCCAACCGGAACTCCTACTCCCGCAAGCTACATCCCCGGTGATATAAATGGGGATAAAGCCGTTGACTCTATTGATTTTGCAGTTTTTAGAAAAATATTGCTGGGCAAACCCGTCGCTTCCCTTCCGGATAACTGGGAGAAGGCTGCTGATCTTAACTTGGATGAAAGTGTAAGCTCGATAGATTTTGCCTTGTTTAGAATGTATCTCTTGGGTAAAATAAAGAGCCTTCCTTATGTTAAGTGAAAGGTTTGAAGGGTGAAAAGCATTAATGGCGTCAATCTGCAATAATTTCTTGAAGAATGGCTGATTTTTATGTACAATCATAATTAAACGGTTATACTCTTTGGCCTGTCGACTGTTTGGCGGATGGAGATGATGGAATGGGCAAAAAACATATTTGTCTCGATATTGGAGGGACAAAGGTACTCGGTGCTGTTTTGGATGAGAAAGACAACATAATTTTCAAGGTTAAGAAAAAGACCAAGGCAGAGAAGGGTTTGGAAAAAGTTGAAGAAAGAATTATAGAGATTATTGATGAGCTAATCAAGGATTCGGGTACCGATAAAAAAGATATTGAAGCCATAGCAGCCGGGGCACCGGGAGTTGTAAACCAGCAAACCGGCAAAATTATATATGCACCGAATCTCCCGTGGAAAAACTATGATTTGAAAAGTGTAATAGAAAAAAAGTTCGAAATCCCCTTTTATATAGGTAACGATGCCAATTTGGGCATGTTGGGGGAATGGAAATACGGTGCTGCAATAGACAAGGAAAATGTGGTGGGAATATTTATAGGTACCGGAATTGGTGGAGGGCTTGTAATAAATAACAGGCTTTTTACAGGCAAAAGATATGATGCCGGTGAGTTGGGACACATGATCTTGAACACCGAAGGGCCTTATTGTAACTGCGGGCAGAGAGGTTGTTTTGAAGCTTATGCAAGCAAAGTTGCCATAACAAGGGAAATAAAGGCTCAAATTCAAAGAGGAAGAAAGACTGTACTGCAAGATTTAATGGACGATGGTCCGGTTATCAAAAGCAAGGCACTGAAAAAAGCGGTAGATGCCAAAGACAGTGTGGCATTGGAAGTTATGGACAAGGCGATATACTATCTTGCAGCCGGTACGGGAAATTTAATAAACATTTTCAGCCCCGATACGGTAGTATTGGGAGGCGGTGTGGTAGAATCCCTTGGAGATTATATAATGCCTTTATTGAATGACTATGTTAAAAGGTTTGCACTTCCTGAACTGTTAAAAGGTACGACAATTTTGAAGAGTACATTGGGAGATGATGCTATTATTTATGGTGCTCTTGCCATCATTAAAGAGAGAAAGGGATAGTGGTGAAGTGAAGGGTTGTAAGCAAAGGATAGGTATTTCGGGCGGAACTTTCAATCCTATACATTTAGGCCATTTGATTATTGCTGAAATGGCAAGGGATAGGTTTGGGCTTGACAAGGTTTTGTTCATTCCTTCAGGAATGCCTCCCCATAAGAATTTGGGCAGTGTGCTTGATGCCGAACAAAGATTTGATATGGTTAGGAGGGCAGTGGCAGGTAATTCCTACTTTGAAGAGTCCAGAATTGAAATTGACCGTGTAGGGTATACGTATACTGTCGATACTCTGAAAAAATTAAGAGAACTTTATGGAAGTGATGCAATTTTATATTATATAATTGGAGCGGATGTATTGCATGACTTGGTGACTTGGAAAAGCTTTGAGGAAGTATTTAAGATATGTGAGTTTATAGCAGCCTTAAGGCCGGGAAACAATACACAGGATTTTTATAGGCAAATGGAGTATCTAAAGGACACTTACGGTGCTGTAATTCACTTTATCGAAACTCCTCTTATAGAGATTTCTTCCACAGACATCCGGAAGAGGATAAAGGAAGGAAGGTCGATAAAATACCTGGTTCCCGAGTCGGTGGAGGAATATATAAAGTCCAATAAACTGTATGGAGAATAGACTGGAAATAGAGGTAATGATATTTATGACAATAGAGCAAATACAGGACAAGCTAAAAGGAGTTTTATCGCCTAAAAGATACAATCACTCCCTGGGAGTTATGGAAACAGCTGTAAAATTGGCGGAACGGTACGGGGCTGATAAGAGAAAGGCTGAATTGGCCGGTCTGCTTCATGATTGTGCCCGGGAGATGAAAGTTGAAGATATTTTAAACATATGCAGGCAAAACAACATAGAAGTGGATAGTATTTGTGCAAGGCAACCCAAGCTGTTACACGGACCTGCCGGTTCGGTGATTGCAAGAGAAGAGTACGGTATAGAGGACGAGGAAATTCTTAGTGCCATATACTGTCATACTACCGGCCGCAAGGAAATGAGCACATTGGATAAAATTATTTTTCTGGCAGATTATATTGAGCCCGGAAGGAATTTTCCCGGTGTTGAAGAAGTCCGTGAGACGGTTTTTGAGGATCTTGACAAGGGAATGGTTGTTTCACTGATGAGCATCATAAAGCATTTGGTTAAAAAGAGGGAACTCATTCAATTGGATACAATCGATACTTGGAATTACATTATTAACAAATACAAATAAAAGTCGGAAAATATCGTGTCATCTTAGTGAAGCGGGGTATTGCTTTAGTTATTAGCGTCCGGAAATTAATGGAGGGTTTCGATGCTATGGCAGCTAAAAAAAAGAGACTTGGTAAGATTAGAATAAAGAGCCTAAAGCGTGTTGTTATATCGTCAGTTTTTTTGATTGCGGCAATAATAGCACTGCTTGTAGTGCGTAACGGTGTTTTTTCCGGGAACCGTAAAGAGATAGCTGCAAAACCGTCTGCTGTCGCTAAACTTACTAAGGATGATATTAACGATAACGTAAAGGACAATACCAAGGACAACACAGATAACAACACAAACGACAACAAAAAGGACGATTCTAAGGACGATACAGAAGAAAACCCGGCCACAAATGAAGTTTCCGATGTGGCAATTGCGGCGAATGCCTCCCTGGCGTCCAGTGATGAGGCAATGAAGGAAATAGGTGAAATAATAGCGAAAAATAAAGGTGTTAGTGTAAATGTAATAAATAATTCGCAAAAACCGGGTCTTTCCGAGAAGGTAAGGGCAGTGCTTGAAGTAAACGGGTTTAGTGTAAGTGCCGGAAACGATAAGTCTTTAAAGCATGTAAATTCGGTTATAATAGAGAAAAAGGACGACATATCCGGGGAAGATATTTCAAAGCTTCTGAACATTAGAAGGATTAGAAAAGAACCGGATCCCGATTCAAGGTTTGATATTGTTGTAGTTATAGGTGACGATTATAATTAAATTTATATATGAGCAAATGAAACGAAAGGGTGGAGTTATTTGGATTCAAAGACTTTAGCGGAGAAGATTGTGGAGATTTTGAACAACAAAAAGGCAAAGGATGTAAAGAGCATAGATATCAGTGGACTTACAATTATTGCAGACTATTTTGTAATTTGCAGCGGTACATCCACCACTCATATTAAGGCACTTGCCGATGAGGTGGAGGAAAAAATGGAGGAACTGAAGGTGGAACTGCTACGAAAAGAGGGATACAACAGTGCGAGATGGATTTTGCTCGATTACAATTCGGTGGTAGTTCATATCTTTCATGAGGAAGACAGGGAATTTTACAATCTTGAGAGATTATGGTCCGATGGAGTTATACAGAGGTAATTTTAAATCAAAATTTTTAAATTTGTGTATAAAGGAAAGTTAATCGGAATTCAAAGATAATTTAAAATGCGTTTAGTTATCATAGTCTTTTCAAATTGTACTATGATAATTAAACGCATTAAACTATTTAAGTTCTTATTTTTCCAAATAGCGTTTTATCTTTTTTGTGGTAGTTTTTGCAAATTCATTTTCACGTATGGTAAAGTCTTGGACTCGCTTGTAGAGCGGCATATTTTTATTTACCTGTTTAATTTCCGATTTGATAAGATTGTATATTTCCTCCTGGGATGGGTTGGGGTTGTTCAGTTTCTCTTTTATGCTGTCTAAATCAATTACAATTTGAGCAGTAACTATGGTTTCGTTTTTTTCATCGTCATCTTTACCCGTCACAAGGGATTCTTTAATATAGGGGCTTTTATTTATATAGGCCTCGACTTCTTCAGGGAAGATGTTTTTTCCGTTTTTGGTCACTATAACATTTTTCATTCTGCCGGTAACATATAGAAAACCTTCGCTGTCCATTTTCCCAAGGTCCCCGGTGTAAAGCCATCCGTCTTTCAAGACTTTTTTTGTGGCCTCTTCGTTTTGATAATAGCCCAACATGACGTTGCCGCCTTTTACGATTATTTCGCCATTGCCTTCACTGTCGGGATTAACTATTTTTACTTCTATTCCCGGAAGTGGGAGACCTATTGAACTGTCTTTGTTTTTTTCTTCCCTGTTAACCGAGACGATAGGAGAGGCTTCTGTAAGTCCATATCCCTGTAAAGTGAGTATGCCCATATTTTGTAAGCCTCTTATAACTGTAGGATCTATTGCAGCGGCTCCTGCTATTATAAGCCTTACTCTGCCGCCCAAATTATCTAAAATTTGCTTGAATATTTTTTTTCTCATATCGATTTTTAATTTATAGTAAAGGAAATTGCTGAGAAGAAGGCCAAGTTTCAGTTTAAATCGAAGTTTCCAATCCTTTGATGCTTGAGACCATATTTTTTGATACATGTTTTCAATAATCAATGGTACGAGTATAAGGATGGTCGGTTTTGTCTCCTTTAGGTTTTTGGAAATATGCTTCAAACCTTCATTAAAGGAGATGCATCCTCCTATATATGCGAAGGTCAAAAAGTCAACGGTACAGGCATAAGTGTGATGAAGAGGTAATATTGATAAAACCGAGTCGGTTTCGTCAATATATAATGCAGAAACAACCGCTACGATATCGGTGCATATGTTTTTGTGGGAAAGCATGACACCTTTTGCCAGGTCTGTTGTTCCTGAAGTGAAAATCAGAAAATGCATTGCATTTTCATCAATAGTTGAGTTCAGATAATCGACATTTCCCTTGTTGAGTAAATCTTTGCCTTCAGTAATCAAGGCCTTTAGTGAAAGAAATCTATCGTCAATGTGCTTATCGCTATCCATATTTATAAAATAATTTATATGGGAAACATTTTTGGAAATCTCAATAAGTTGCTCGTGGTGCTTGCCGGAATATACAATGGCGGATGCACTTGATCGTCTTAACAGATTTTCCAGTTCCGCGGTGGGAAGTTCTTTGTCAAGGGGAACTATTACACCAACTCCGTTTGCAGTTGCCATATAGGTTACACACCATTCATAGCGGTTCTCACCTATAACGGCAATAAATTTGTTCTTTAGACCCAGATGGAGAAGTGCGGTACCTAGAGAATCCACATCACTCTTAAACTCATTATAGGTTATGCCTTTGTAATTTTGACCGTCGGCCTTGACATAAAAGGCATTTTTCGAACCGTATAGGTTGCAGCTCTGCGTTAGCAAGTCCTTTAGGTCCTTAATGGGTCTAACAGCAGTTTTTCTAATTGTTTTTGATTTCATACAAGTAACCTCACTTTTTCAATATAATCTCTGTAAGATTATATATTTTCTCTATCTATTATATAATTTTATGTTATTGCAATTGTGTATATATTTTTATATGGTTTTTTTATGAAGATTTCATAAAACTTATGTTGTAAATTTAGGTTCTGCTAAAATCTTCTCATTCTTCTGCTTCTTGAAATTTTCCTTAAAGTCATTCTCAACAGCAGAAAGCCAACTATCAAAGAAAACATGGTTATCAAAATTTTGGGGATTTTCGAATTTCCGAAGTTGGATATGAGTTTTTGTGATGGCTCGGGTGTCGGAATCAATTTTTCAATGCTTCTTGATGCAATTAAGTTAACTTCCCCTAGAGTAAAACCGTCCTTTACAAATTCAACGGAGCCTAAGATTGCACCTTTTTTTACCGGAGCGGTTATATTTTCTTTAACCTTTATATTTCTTTCAATACTGTCAAAAGCATCGGGTTCATTTGAAACTATGCACTTTAGATCCTCCGCTGCAACAAGGTCAAGATTGGGATTGTAGCTTGCATCGGCAACGGATACGCTAGTTACATACGAGTTGGCGGCAATAAGATTCTTTAATGAGTAATTCTTGAAACCGTATTCGAGCAACTCTTTTGAGTACTGGTATATGGCATCGGTAGGACAGCCGAGTATGACTGAAATAAGTTCCATACCGGTATCATCTTTTGCTGATGCCACAAGATTGAAAAGTGCTTTGTTTGTAAAACCGGTTTTTATTCCGGTTACTTCGGTATAGTACTCGGATTTGTATCTTGCCTGAAAAAGCTTGTTGGTTGAATACAATATAACTTCCTCGTCATGTAAATTGGTTGGAGGTATGGTATGACTGGCCTTTTTTACCGTTTCCCTAAATAGCGGCAGTGTCATGGCATACTTTGAAATTAATGCCAAATCCCTTGCAGTACTGAGGTGATCCTTATCCTTTTCGTCGGTATCCATTCCACAGGGATTGACAAAGTTTGTGTTTAAAGCTCCAAGTTCCTTTGCCCGCTTATTCATAACCGCCACGAAGGCTTCCGGTGTTGGCCCTATATTTTCTGCAATAACATAAGCAGTTTCATTGGCTGATCTAACCAGAAGGGCATTTAAAAGATCGATGAACTTGAGTTGTTCCCCGGGAAGCAAGCCGATATGCATTCCACCCGGACCGATATTGTCTATGGCATACTGGCTGATAGTCATTATATCGTCAGGTTTGGCATTTTCAATTCCTAGTATGGCGGTCATAATTTTGGTTGTACTTGCGGGATAAAGTTTTTCGTCGGCATTATATTCGCTTATAACATAACCTGTTTTGGAATCTATTAAGATATATGATTTGGCATCTATGTTCAAAGGCTGAGCTTTAGCCTGGGTGACATTTATGAGTAAAATTGCAGATAAAATAATTCCGGTAATAAATTTTTTCATTTGTTCCTCCTAATGTCTATTGTACTAATATGTGTAAAAAGCAGCATTGTAAGCTGTCAAAAAATTTAAATACCAAAATACTCTTTATTGTGTACAAAGTATTTTACATAATATTTTAAATTTCAATAACTCTATGCCCTGCGTATCCGACTTGGAAATCGGTGTGATGTTGCCATAGGAATTTGGCACAGTAACTATATTAAGGCAACATAAAGCATTTTGCAAATAAAAATTTCTGTAAAAACATATGTAAATACATAATAATTTTAAAAACCCATTCTGTTAACAAAATAAAAACCGCATATATGGTAGAAAACATTTATATTTTTGATTTTACTGTATCCTTTGCAAAAACTCTTTGCAAATTCAACATAAAGTAACTGTCTCACAGTTCTTATAACAAAACAACAATAACAGTATACCAAAAATATAAAAATAAGAGTAGGCAATGAGCGAAATTTCTCTAAGGTAATTAAAGGAAAATGAGGTTTTTATATAGAATATAATAATATGGATATCTATTCAGGAAGAAATTGAAAAATCCCAATCTTGTTTTGGAATAAGAGAAGATGAATGTGTTTAGTCCATGGAGGGAGTTGCATGCCTGACAACATAATTAATAAGGAAATTAAGCTTAAAATGGGAGTGCTTATCCTGTTAATTGCCGCTCTGGTCATTAGTACCGGAGTAATCGGGTTTTTGCTCAGCAAGGATGATAGTGAGATAATAATAAGCAAGTCTTCCAATGAAGGGGGTGTAAGTACCGATGCTGTGAGTTCTCCCCAAGTTACTCCCTTAGCGGAAGAAAGCATGGAAAAAATTCAAGTCTATGTGGTTGGTGAGGTGAATAACCCTGGAGTTGTCACCCTTAGAAAGGGACAGATTATTGAAGATGCCATTGAAGCCGCAGGTGGTCCCACCGACAAGGCAGATCTTGAAAATATCAATCTTGCTTATATTTTAAACGAAAATGTCATGTTAAAAATACTGCCAAAGCCAGAATTTACTGCCGGCAAAACGGATGATGGGACGGAACCGGCAACTTCAGAGTCTAACCTGCCTGTTCAAACCAAAAGTCCTGTCGGTGTAGAAATTAGAAGCGACAGCGGAGGAGCCGTTTCAAATGATAACGGTCAAAAGGGCGGCTCAAAGGATAAAATAAACATCAATACAGCAACAGAGGCCGAACTGGAGACACTACCCGGGGTTGGGCCTGCAACGGCCAGTAAAATTGTTGCTTTCCGGGAGAAAAACGGTAAATTTAAAAAAATAGAAGATATTATGAATGTGCCGGGTATTGGTGAGAGCAAATTCTCCAATATGAAGGATTTCATCTGCGTGGACTGAAAAAGCTGTTAATTGGTATGTAGCATTTGACAGGGGATTGTGTAAAATCCCTTTGCCCCGTATCGGGATTTATTTCCGGCATCCGGGGCTTTTAGGGCTTAAGGCTGTCAAGGTGTGTTTGAAATACTGGGCAGGATGAAGAGGGCTGTTATTAAATACCCAAGCAAAACTGATGTACACGGCAAAATCATTCCGTAAAGTATCGCTTTTTTAATTTTCTCATGTCGCAACCGTCGAAACTTTTCAACTCTGGTATATCTCAC
>Ga0134093_1000106_pt1 | contig 95755 bp, 76 predicted proteins | sample 4_1taG_FD_94452 | JGI IMG/M metagenome (GOLD analysis project Ga0134093, IMG submission 94452) | Switchgrass degrading microbial communities from high solid loading bioreactors in New Hampshire, USA - 4_13_20_68_A1 metaG | ecosystem: Engineered > Bioreactor > Semi-continuous > Anaerobic >...
AGGGATACAATCGACTTTTTACTAAACCGTGAAGAAGCCCATAATACTATGTTTAGAGAAGCGTTTAATAGAATTCAGGATACCGGTTCATTAAAAGATTGGGGAATTACAAAAGACTCTAAGCTGTATTTCAATCTTTCTACACCGGGTGACCAGTTCTTTAATGCTGATAACCCACAGCCAACAAGCTTTAATAATCCAAATCAAAGTAATCACTGAATGTAAGACTTTACAGATAAATGAGAAAGGCTCGTGACCTTAATCACACTTAATCGAACTTAACGATTCCTACAGTTAGGTTCAGAGGTAAAAACTACTCCTATTTAATTCAGATTTCATTTTTTTGTCTAATAGCTTGTCAATACCAAATAAAACGAAAACCCATGGAACGCAGTATTCTCAAAAAATTTTACCTGATAAGCCATCGGAGACTCGAATCTCCCTGACACCTTGATTGGAAGTCAAGGTGTCCGTTTTTATCATTTCTCACTCATTAGGTGCCTGTATCCCAGTCTTGCTTCATACATGCAAAAACCATCTTCCTTTAATCACTCTGGTTGATTAATTATATTGTTTTCTTACCATTTCAATTGAGCATTATATCATTTATTGCCAAGTTATTCCAGACAGAAAGCTGCCTTATGCATCATATATAGTAACATAATATCCTGGCTGTGGAAGACCATAAAAAGCTTGTTTCTTGCAAGGGAGTTTGAATATAAAGCGATTTCACGATCCTGACTTTGCAAACCGTCAGGCATTGGGGAGTCAAGGACTGGATAACAGGTAACACATTAGACAAACCATAAATATGATGATTATGGAATTAATTTAAGCGAGGTATATGTATATGCCCTATTATGGTTACTATACCCTTTGGGACGGCTACTGGGGCAGGTACCGGATTAATGCCGAAACCGCCGTTCAGATTGCCTTGCAGCAAGTCCCGGGACAAGTAATAAAGGTTGAACTAGACGATGAGGATGGTTTATTGGTGTATGAAGTTGATGTACGTACCCCGGCTGGCGTATATGAAGTTCACATTAATGCTGCCACAGGCCAGATACTCAAAATTGAAAGGGAAGATGATCTTTTTTAGGATGTGAATTTCCAGGCATAAGAGGTTAAAAAAAAAGAATGGCTTAGAAACAGCCGATTTTTTGTTTTCACTTCAGCTGAACATGTTATAATTTCATTCAGGCTGCTGCCAGGTTAAGGATATTGGCTTGTGTCCGTGACATATGCAGCAGCTTTTGCTGTTTTTACAAAGCTTTTTCTGTACGGCTTATCGTATTCATGTCATTGTTTCAAAGATGAAAATGATAAAAAACATCAAATCTTATAAAAATATGCATGTTATAATGTTTCTGGAAGGTGCGAAGAACATGGACTATAATTCAAGAATTAAAGCAGCTATAGAATATATAGAGGAAAATATCGGAAGGCCTATTGATTTGCTGGATTTGAGCAAAAAAGCCTTTTGTTCTGTACCTCATTTCTACAGAATATTTAACAGTATTGTCGGAATGTCAGTCAAGGATTATATAAGAAAAAGACGGCTCAGTATTGCTGCCAAGGAACTTATTTCCAATCCCCGAAAAAGAATTATTGATATAGCTTATGATTATGATTTTAACTCACAGGAGGTATTTACGCGGGCGTTCCTGAAAGAGTTTGGAATAACACCCGGGGAATACAGAAGAAAAAACGGCGAGGGTATTGTTCTGTTCGATAAGTTTGATTTTTCTGGAGGTGAAAAGAAAATGGTTGTTGGAAAGCTGAATGACGTCAGGATAGTCAGACTTGAACCGATGAAGGTTGCATACTACAGGGGATATGGCATAAACCCTGAAAGAGAAGCGTGGATACCTATTACCGAATGGCTGCTTTCAGATGCTAAAGAGCTTTATTTCAGGCAGTTCGGCAGGTATCCGGAAGTAAAGGAACTGCTTAAATGGGCGGAAGAGAATGACCTGTACAAACCGCCGAAGGGCAGAAGGTATTTCGGTTTTGACAATCCTCTTAAGACCGAAGAAAAAGCTGAGTACGGATATGAAGTCTGGGTAACATTAAGCGGAAGTGAAAAAGAGGATGACAAGGTGAAATTCAAGGATTTTGAAGGCGGGTTGTATGCGGTAACCCGAGCCAAAAAGAGTTCCAAAAGCCTGATTGAAACCTGGCAGAAATTGTTTAAATGGCTTGAAACAAGCGGGTATAAACACGGCAATCATCAATGGCTGGAAGAATACGTAACGGTCGAGGGAAAAAAAGGCTTTGTGGCATTTGACTTATATATGCCTATTTCTGAATAAACCATTTTCTGCCTGCGCCATTCGTTCAGTGAAGGGCGCATATTACGGGTTTTATAATTCATAATGAGTACAGAATGGCTATAGAAGACTGTTCCGTTGAATACGGAACAAGCAATGCGGTAAAATAACAAAAAAACGATGAAAGGATCATTATATGCAGATTTCATTTTGCAACGGGAACGACAAGGAATACCAATACAAGCTCAATAATTTGCTTAAGGATATTTTTTTTGATTTCATGTTCTGGTATGATTTGAACCTATGGGATGAAAACTATGAGAGCTATTCGATAGTTGACAAAGACGAGATAGTTTCAAATATCTGTGTTTATAAAACTCATATAATTTTTAACGGAAAGCGGTATTCAGCCCTGTCCGTCGGAGCCGTTGCGACAAAAAAGGAATACAGGGGCAGAGGGTTAGCCGGAACATTAATGAAGCATATTATTGAAAAATACGATAATGTACCAATGTATTTGTCCGCTAATGACAATGTGGTGAATTTTTATCCGAAATTCGGATTCAGGCGTGTATACGAAAAGCTGCCGGTATGTGAATGTGCGGTAAATAATCATATCAGGCCGAATAAACTCAGCTATGACGATCCCAGGGTGTGGAACTATGTATACAACCGTGTGAATTTTTCCAAAAAGCTTGATTGCCTGAATTCTGTAAGTATAAATATTTTTCATATATACTGGGGATATCTCAGGGATTGCATTTACGAAATTCCTGAGATTGACACCATGGTCATAGCACGGCAAAACGGGGAGGTTCTTAAACTCATCGGAGTTTTCTCACTGAAAGATATTTGCTTTTCTGAACTGACCAGATACCTGCCTTTTACCGGCGTCAAGAGAATTGAGTTTGGTTTTATGCCTTACTGGCCTGATGTTAATTATACTATGACAGAATATGAAACCGATCCATTGTTTGTACGGGGAGTAAACTGCGATTTGGGCGATTTTAAGTTCCCTGAACTGTCTGTTACATAACAGCTCCGGCGCATGGCTTTCAGATTGTGCTGTATATAGAATCATCTAGTGTTCGGGTGATATCAACATTTCCTCATCAAATACTTCATTATAGGATTACCGGATATTCCCATACCAATATATTGCTCTTTTCACTTCATTAGAAAACTCATGGTAATCCATTGTAAAATGTTTATCGACCCTAGAAAAACATTAGTGAAGGAGTACCATGAGTTATGTATGAAAAATAACACAGAAACAAGAAAAAATAAACACATAAAAGAAAATTCAGAGAGAAATCAAAAATAGAGCCAGGCAAGGACAGGACGAAATGTATTATTCTTAAGCTTATTTATAATGGCTTATTTTTTTATTAACTAAAACAATTTTTCAGCCGAAACAATTTATATGTTGTAAAAAGGGGGGATACCATTATAATGAGCATTTCAGAAGAGAGATATTTACGGGATTTCTGATGAAAAGGATTAATTTTCAAGGCATTAAAAGATTATGAACCTGGATTTTAGAAAAATAAGATAGCGGGTTCAGTTATTAACCGACATGCTTAGTGACGGAAATGGATGAAACTTTAGGGGGGGCTGTTTTTTATGAAATGGTTCTATAATATGAGAATCAGCATGAAACTCATCTCATGCTTTATTGTTGTAGCCATTATTTCCGGGGTTATAGGTGTTATAGGAATATCGAACATAACAAGAATTAACAATAATGATACTATCTTGTATGAAAATATGACCGTTCCTCTTTCTGAAGTGGCGGATATGGCCAGATGGTTCCAAAGATCGAGAGTCAACTCAAGAGGATATGATTCTTTATGATGATCCTGCTGACATTCAGGATTCATATAAAGATGTAATGACCTATGTTGCCAATGTTGAAGCGATTGCAAACAGTTTTGAAAAAACTATAATCCAGGAAGAGGTAAATAAATATTTTGAAGACTGGAAGAAAGCCTGGGCTGACTATAAAAAAGATTTGGAGATACTGCTGGAAATGTGCCTGGAAAACAGGGATGAAGAGGCTTTTGCATTCACGAGAGGTGAATTGCAGGACGCTGCCAATGCCGTACGCGAGGCAAATGATAAATTAATTGAACTAAAGGTTACAGGGGCGAGAAACCAGACAGAGTCAAATGATGCTGCGGCAGAAACGGCAACGGTTACTATGGTTGCAGTAATAGCAGTTGCCATGGTTATTGCAATTTTACTGGGCATATTTACCAGCCGGATTATCAGCAATCCGATGAGAAATCTTGCTGCTGCGGCAGACAAAATTGCAGACGGAGATCTGGATGTACATATAGATATTTATACAAAGGAAGAAATAGGGCAGCTTGCCAATGCATTCAACAAAATGGTTGACAATCTGAATGAACTGATATCCGGCATCAATAATGCAGCCGACCAGGTTGCCGCCGGTGCAAAACAGGTTTCTGATTCAAGCTTCGAGCTTTCCAAGGGTGCGGCAGAGCAAGCTTCTACCATTGAAGAGCTTACTGCATCACTGGAAGAACTGTCTATTCAGACAAGGCTTAATGCTGAAAATTCAAACCAGGCAAATTCTCTTTCAGAAGTAGCAAAGGAAAATGCCGAACAGGGCAGGATCCAGATGGAGGATATGCTTAAAGCTATGGAGGAAATAAATCAGTCTTCGAATAACATATCCAAGATTATTAAAGTCATCGATGACATTGCGTTCCAGACCAATATTCTGGCATTAAACGCTGCAGTTGAGGCTGCAAGAGCAGGACAGTACGGAAAAGGATTTGCAGTTGTGGCTGAAGAAGTAAGAAACCTGGCGGCAAGAAGCTCCGATGCAGCTAAAGAAACCACTGACATGATAGAAACTTCCATCAGGAATGTGGAAAGGGGAACTGCAATTGCAAGAAAGACATCGGAAGCCCTGAACAAAATAGTTGATGATATTTCAAAAGTCACAGCACTGGTCGGGAATATTGCTGTCGCATCAAATGAACAGGCTTCGGGTATTGAGCAGATCAACCAGGGAATTATTATGGTGTCCGATGTTGTGCAGAAGAATTCAGCTACTGCTGAAGAGAGCGCTTCTGCAAGTGAAGAGCTTTCCAGCCAGGCTGATTCCCTGAAGGCACAGGTGGCGAAATTCAGGTTAAGAAAATTCAGGAACGGTGCATTTTCTTACGGAGGAATAAAGAATCTGGACGCAGGTGTAATAAGGATGCTGAACAATATGTCTGAAAGCAAAAAATCAAATACAAACCCGGAAGATGAAAGTGCAGAAATTCAGGATAATAAACCGAAAAGGATAATTCTGAATGATAATGATTTCGGAAAGTATTAAATAATCCGGTTGTTTCAGGGGGATAGCAAATGCTATCCTCTTTTGGTCTGATTTGGAATTTTTATTCCGGGAAGGCAAATAAATTAAATAATTTGACCGGCTGTTTTTAGGCTGGTACAATTTAATACGACAGTAATAAGCTTTTTTATACGGAAGGAGGATTCGGCATGAAAGTTATACTGGTCAACGGAAGCCCGCGGGAGAAGGGGTGTACATATACTGCGCTGTGTGAGGTTGCCGGAGTGCTTCAGAAAAACGGGATTGAGACAGAAATTTTTCATGTGGGAACAAAGCCTATATCAGGATGTCTTGCCTGCGGCAAATGCTTCAGGACGGGAAAATGCATTATAGATGACTGCGTGAATGTTTTTCTTGAAAAGGTTCCCGGTGCTGATGGATTTGTGTTCGGTTCGCCGGTTCATTATGCAGCTGTTTCAGGTCAGCTGGCTTCATTCATGCACAGGGTATTTTACGGGAAAAGCCATATGTTCAGGGGAAAGCCGGGAGCAGCAGTGGTCAGTTGCCGCAGGGGAGGAGCTGCAACTGCTTTCGATCAGATAAACAAGTATTTCACAATAAGCGGAATGCCTGTGGTTTCCTCGCAGTACTGGAACCAGGTTCACGGAAGCACGCCTGAGCAGGTTGTGCAGGATGAAGAAGGAATGCAGACGATGAGAACGCTCGGAAACAATATGGCTTGGCTTTTGAAGTGTATAGAAGCAGGCAGGGAGAAAGGAATATTGTTCCCTGAAGGCGAAAAACCGCTCAGAACCGATTTTATACGATAAAATCCGAAACTACCACTTTTTAGGGGTATCTGGGCAATAAGACCTGGTTTTGGCGGCCCTTGCCCGGACAAAACAGCCGCATATTCTGCACAGCCCGTCAATACAGTTCGGACATTCAAAACACAATTTAAGACGATCATTATAAAGTCTTTCACCGGCTTTTTCTTCCGGTGAAAGACTTTCTATATATTCCCTGATATTCCTTTCAATCTGTTCTCTTTCAATGCTGTTAAACAGGCATAATCTGCAAGGTCGTTCCATATTAAGCTCCCGGGTATTACTCCACTGTTAAGCTGACCACGCTTACAGGAGGTATTTCAAAGACAAGACCGCCGGATGAAACTGAGATCTTGTCAAATGCTTGCGGTTTCACGGTTTCAGGTACATCAAAAGTATTGTGATCATTCATTCTTCCGGTTAAAATTCGGCCTGTAACTTTTTCAGGCTGCTTTCCGATTATATTGGTTTCCACTTTGTAACTGTCACTGAGGGACAGGTTGCACAAAGTAATGTGCAGTTTTCCGTCTTCGCCTACAGAAGCGGATTCATGCAGGTTCGGAACATTATAATTGTCAATACCGATGGTTTCAGTTTCTATGAAGCTTTCAACCAGCGTTGCACCCTGATGCTCCTTATACAGGTCAAATACATGGTATGTAGGAGTAAGAAGCATCTTTTCACCCTCAGTAAGAATAACAGACTGAAGGACGTTTATCGTCTGTGCTATGTTTGCCATTACCACTATGTCGCTGTGCTTATTGAAGATGTTAAGATTGATTCCGGCAACAAGGGCATCCCTCATTGTATTCTGCTGATACAGGAAGCCGGGGTTTGTTCCGGGTTCCACGTCATACCAGGTTCCCCATTCATCAACAACAAGACCAATACGGTTATCAGGATCATATCTCCTGATTATTGCAGCGTGCCTTGTGACCAGTTCATCCATTTTCAGCGTTTTTGACAGGGTTATATACCATTCTTCCTCGGTGAACTGGGTGGCACTTCCTTTTTTCTGCCATGTACCGGGTACGGTGTAATAGTGCAGCGAAAGGGCATCCATAAACCTGCCCGCCATTTTTACCAGGGTTTCTGTCCAGTTATAATCATCGCTGTTCGGACCGCAGGCAATCTTGTAAATTTTATTTCCGCCGTAATTGCGTACATAAGTCTGGTATCTTCTGTACAGGTCGGCATAGTATTCAGGGCGCATATTGCCACCGCAACCCCAGTTTTCATTGCCTACGCAGAAATATTTCAGCCTGTACGGTTCTTTTCTTCCGTTCTTAGCTCGTAAATCGGACATCGGCGATATGCCGTCAAAAGTCATGTATTCGATCCAGTCCTGCATTTCCTTGACGGTTCCGCTTCCGAGGTTGCCGTTGACATAGGGCTCACATTCAAGCTGCCGGCAAAGCTCCATGAACTCATCGGTACCGAAACTGTTGTCTTCTATAACTCCACCCCAATGGGTATTTATCATTTTCTTCCTCTGTTCCTTGGGGCCGATCCCGTCCATCCAGTGGTATTCATCAGCAAAACATCCGCCCGGCCATCTCAGTACAGGGATTTTTATTTTTTTCAGGGCCTCAACCACATCGTTTCTTATACCCTTTGTATTTGGGATCGGAGAATCTTCTCCGACATAAAAACCGCCATATATGCATCTTCCAAGGTGTTCTGAGAAATGACCATAGATTTCCCTGTTAATTTTGCTAAGTCTGTTCAGGGTATTGACTACGTATTTGGCCATGCCTGTATCCTCCTTAATTTTCTAAATTTATTATTCCCGAATGTTTCGGGTGAGTTACTTGATGTCACCATAAAAATATGAAAACTTTGGTTTACTATTTAAGCAAAATATAAAATAATTTAAAAAAACATCAATTATATGTATAATATCATTACAGGACATTCCATGTCAATCATCCCTGCCAGCGGTGTACGGTTAATCCGTTTTATCGGTTTTGCTGTATATATTAAAGAACAGGCAGTACATATTAACCTGGCCGGAATATTTTACAGTGATTTATTATTCCTCAGCTATCGGGCTGTAATTTATGCGCACTTTTATATCCTGGTTATAGTTTCCGAAGTTCCTGCCGTATATGGTCAGCCCGCCGACATGTCTGGCGTTGTCGGGAACGGCCAGCTTGAACCTGATGGGATTCCTGTAATCAAGCTCCAAATCCTTTAGTGAAACATCTGAAATTTTCATGCCGTCAATGAATGTACCGTTGTTATTCACCATGATCATTTTCAGGATTCCAAACTGGTTCCAGTTCGGGTACCACCACTTGGGAGTAAAAATGCCCTTAACGCTTCCGAAATCGCCGGGACTTGTCCAATACCCGATGAACTTGTTGTTTATATAAAAATGTATGTCCGACGGCCAGACATCATTGCTGCCCGGGGCTTCAGAACCCAGTTCGGCCGAAATTGTGATCTGGTCTATTCTGTGTTTCGGAGGAAGCAGGTTGGGAATTAAATATTCCACGTATCCTTTTGTAAACCATAGAATATCGCTTTTCAAATGATCAGGATGGGCAAAATACCTGGGATCATCCACTTCGCCGATCAGCGCTTCGGAAGAAGCCAGTCCGCAGGTGGGATAAACCTGGAAATCCGAATAGTGACCAACCTTGATATCTATTTCAAAAACATTTGTCAAATCTTCATTCGCATTCATTTCTATAAGAATTTTGTCCAGGCGACAAATACATTTTTTATGATTCCCGTGCCCCGAGGATTCGCTGGTTACGGTGACCAGGCCGCATTCTTCAAGCTTTTTTATATGCCCGGTCAGGGCACTGTTGGAAATGTTCAGGGAGTTTGCAAGTTCATTCATGGTCAATCCGTTATTTTTCAGAAGGGTTTTAATAATCTGAATACGGATATCAGAACCAAGCGCCTTGAAAATCTCCAATCCTTCATCAAGCGTTTTTATGTGAAGCATTCTTTCCTCCGGATTTTACTGGATTCTATCAAAAAAGTATAAGCTATCGGCAAAAATAAATCAAGTTGTCTTGGAATAATTCGCCACGCGTAAATTAATTCTTAAATTTAGGCATATTCTGTTTGACATGGATGCCATACCTTATGTAATATATATTTTAAGTATTTTTTTGTAAAAATTTTATGCATTCGGAGGACGAACAGATGCAACAGAATGCGTCTCATGTGGTAATTCCGCCGGGATACAGGTCTTTGCTGTCGGTCATGGAAACAGAAGTTGCCATAAAGATGCTGAAAGATTTCTTTGAGGATGAGCTTGCCGGAAAGCTTAACCTGGTAAGGGTTTCAGCACCGCTTTTTGTCAGGCCTGAATCCGGATTGAATGATAATCTGAATGGAGTGGAAAGGCCTGTTTCTTTTGATGTTAAATTTATCGGTGCCGAGGTTGAAATAGTTCATTCCCTGGCGAAGTGGAAAAGAATGGCTCTGAAAAAATACGGGTTCAGTGTGGGAGAGGGACTGTACACAGACATGAATGCAATAAGGCGGGATGAACGGCTGGATAACCTGCATTCCATATACGTGGACCAGTGGGACTGGGAAAAAATTATAGAAAAAAGCGACAGGAACAAGGAATTCCTGAAACACACGGTAAGGCAGATTTTTGAAGTATTTAAGAGTGCCGAGGACTTTGTATGCTCCAGGTACCCGCAGATTCCCAGGAAACTGCCCGATGATATTTTCTTTATTACTACCCAGGAGCTTGAGGACCTTTATCCGGGACTGACTCCGGGCCAGCGTGAACAGGAAATAGCAAAGGAGAAAAAAGCGGTTTTTATAATGGAAATAGGCGATATCTTAAAATCAGGGGAAAAACACGACGGAAGGGCACCTGATTATGACGACTGGCATCTGAACGGGGATATCCTGTTCTGGTATCCTCTTCTTGGCAGGGCTGTTGAAATGTCTTCTATGGGAATACGGGTTGATGAGAAATCCCTGGCAGAACAGTTAATCAAGGCAAATTGCCCTGAGCGCAGCGAGCTCGATTTCCACAGGGATTTGCTGAGCGGAAAGCTTCCATATACAATTGGCGGCGGTATAGGCCAGTCACGGCTTTGCCTTTTCTTTCTTAACAAGGCGCATATAGGCGAAGTCCAGGCTTCGGTATGGGATGACGAAACAATCAGGCTGTGTGAGGAAGCAGGAATTCATTTGCTTTAACGTGAAACGGCAAAACGAAAAACATTGAAATGTCCAATGTCAGAAGTGAATCTTACCGATTCACTTTTTTTTATGTGTGTCAATAACCACATTTTGCATAATTATCCGGGCCGGGGTTAAGAATATTAACGGTGGTGGATATGCAGCGGAGGAAGCGGGAAAGGCGTACCGTAAGGAGAATTGTAAAAGTCACTGAATTAACCGGAAAAACGGGAACTCAGGAAAGCAGCAGCAAGCTGACAAAATCCCTGGAGGAAAATATAAAAATACTCAAGGAAAAGTTCAGTAATGACAGCACCGTTATTTTCAGGAGATTTCAAAACCGGTTCATGCCGGAAATAAAATGCTGTATCGTTTTTATCGAAGGCATGATAGATATTAGGCATATAAACATGCAAATCATTGAACCCATAATGGAGCAGGACCTTAGAAATTTGTCGCTGTCGGCAGGTTTGCTGGAAGAAGTTAAGAGTAAAGTCCTGCCGGTAACCGATGTGGAAGAATCAGCGGACCTGGAAAAAATACTTCAGTCGGTATGTTACGGAAACACTGTCTTTTTGCTTGAAGGGTATGATACCGCTCTTCTGATTGAGTCAAAGGGCTGGGAAGTAAGAGCCGTTACCGAACCCGAGTCCGGGAAGGTTATCCGCGGACCGAGGGAAGGATTTACAGAACATGTAATTACCAATATATCCCTCATAAGGAGAAGAATAAAAAATAATAATCTCAAGTTCAAGTTTATGCAGTTGGGAAAACAGACAAATACTACTGTTTGCATAACCTATATTGAGGGCATCGCAATGGAAAACGTTCTTGCTGAACTGGAACGACGTCTCAGCAAGATAGATATAGACGGTATACTGGATTCAGGATATATACAGGAACTGATAAGTGATGCACCGCTGTCCACTTTTCCTACAGTGGGATACACCGAAAGGCCGGATGTGGTAGTTGCAAGGATGCTTGAAGGAAGAATAGCCGTTATTGTTGACGGGAGCCCGTTCGTTCTTACCGTGCCGCATATTCTTGTGGAAAACATCCAGGTAAACGAGGATTACTATGATCATTTTATATTTGGCAGTTTCAACAGGTTTTTGCGGGCAGTGGCTTCAATTGCCACGATAAGCATTCCGGCCATATACCTGGCCCTGGTTACTTATCACCAGGAAATGATACCCACCCAGCTACTGATTTCACTGTCGGCATCACTTGAGGGAGTACCGCTTCCCACATCCCTGTCGCTTATCATTATGCTTATTATCTTTGATATACTGCGCGAGGCAGGTGCAAGAATGCCGACAGCCGTAGGGCAGACGGTCAATATCGTCGGCACGCTGGTACTTGGGCAGGCTGCCGTGGAGGCGCATCTTGTGAGCGCGCCTGTTATAATAGTAACGGCCATAAGCGGCATTACCACGCTGATTGTGCCAACACTTATAGAGAGCCTTGTGCTGCTGAGGTTATTCCTGCTTATACTTGCTTCGGTTCTTGGGCTATATGGCTATTTTATCGGGATAATTCTTATTTACCTTCATCTTATGTCAATTCGTTCCTTTGGTGTTCCGTATATGATGTCCGTTACGAGAATCAAAAATCATGACGGGCAGGATGCATGGGTCCGCGCACCGTGGTGGACCATGACCCTGAGACCCAAGATTATAGGTGCAAGAAACCTGGTAAGGCAGATTTCAAATCGTAACAGGAGATGAATGAACTTGAGAAAATTAATCATTCTTCCCTGTTTACTTTTAATACTTCTGATGCTTACTTCCTGCTGGAATTACAGGGAAGTTAATGAAATGGCCATTGTTATCGGTGCTGCAATCGACAAGGGAAAAACGGAAAAATATATGTTGACTGTTGAATTGCTGGATGTAAGCGGTGGACAGGAGACAAAGCTGTCTACAAGAATTCTTTCCGTTGAAGGCGAAACTGTTTTTGATGCTGTCAGAAGGTTTATTTTGCTGGAAGGAAAAAGAGGGTATTGGGGTCATATCCGTATATTGATTATCAGTGAAGAAATTGCCCGGGATGACATAACCGGGGTGCTTAATTTTTTCAGACAGGATGCGGAAACAAGGGGGGATCTTTATGTTATCGTATCAAAGGGTTACAGCGCCAGGGAAATTTTTAATGCAGGCACACTTCTGGGAGATGTATTGTCAGAATCCCTGGCCGAGAGCCTTGAAAACAGCATTTTCCTGGCCGAAATACCTGAAACAAGGCTGTATACGATAAGCCAGGATTTGAAATCGAATAAAACTGCTCCGGTTTTGCCGGCAATAACTTTAGAAACGATAGATGACAATACAGTACCGGTTTTCTGCGGCTCGGCGGTTTTCCGGAAAAACAGGATGATAGACTATCTTGACAAGGAAGAGACGAAAGCCATGCTGTTTCTGAAAAATGAAGTAAAGGAGGGCGTTCTTGATGTAAAAACCGATACAGCCCGTATTTCATTGGAAATCAAGGGCAATAATACAAAAATAAAAGTAAAGCCGGCCGGAAACCAGATTATTTTTGATATAACCGTTGAAACCAGGACGGTTGTAGATGAAGTTATAGGCAGCGCTGAATTCAGTGAGCTCGCCGTTCTGAATGAAATAAAAAGGATAAGTGAAGTCCAGCTTAAGGAGAAACTCTGGAACATAATAGAAAAAGCAAGGCAGCTGCGGGCTGATATTTTTCGTTTCGGGCAAAAACTATACGAGAATGATCCGCGCAAATGGAATGAAATAGCTGATGATTATGATACTGTGTTTGCCAATATTCAGGTTAATTTGAATGTCAAAATCGAAATTTTGAATACATCGGTTATATATAAACATCTGAACGAGGGAGAATAGAATGTTTGTCTTGGTCATTGCGGGATATGTTTTGCTGGGGATATATGAATTTGTGCCGCTGAATAAGGAGAAAAGATGGAAGGAGTTTTATGTGAATTTGGCACTGTATCTTGTTTCATTTGTCATGGCGTTCATGATTAGTGTTAATGTAAAAGTTCCAAGCCCGGCAAAACCAATTGAAGAAGTTATATACTCGATATTCGGAAGGTAGGATTGCAAAATGGTAAAAATAACCGACAAGGAAGCAATATGTATTATGGTTTTGTTTTTACTGGGAAGTTCAATTGTTATCGGGATGGGTACCGGGGTAAAAAATGATGCGTGGATAGCAGGATTATTGGGGTTGGTTCTGTTTATTCCTTTTGCATTTGTTTATGCAAGAATACAATCCATTTACGAAGGACGGGACCTGTTTGAAATATCAAAACTGGTATTCGGAAAAATACCGGGTACGATTATTACCGTGCTTTATACATGGTATTCACTTCATCTTGGGGCGATGGTACTGAGGAATTTCGGCGAGTTTGTTACCATAACGGCGCTTTATGATACGCCATTGATTGTTATACTTCTCAGTTTCAGTGTAATTATTATAGCAGCTGCCCGTTCGGGCATTGAGGTTATAGGCAGGATCAGTACATATGCGCTGCCTCTGGTGATTTTCATACTTATATTTATGGAAGTAATTTCAATCAGGCAGATGAAATTCAATTACATTAAGCCTGTTTTTGTTAGTGGTTTTCAGAGAATAGCCGCAGCGGGATTTTCCGCGTTTTCATTTCCCTTCGCTGAATCGGTTTTGTTTCTGGGGGTTTTCTACTCGCTGAAAAGCAAAAATTCGCCTTATAAGGTTATTGTTACGGGTACATTGATATCTGGGGCAATCCTGATTACGCTGACACTGGTAAATATATTTATTCTAGGCCCGATGGTGGATGATTTCTACTTTCCTTCCTATTCTTCCTTCGGAAGGATACAGATTGGCAATTTCCTTCAGAAAATGGAAGGCATGATATCGGTTTCATATGCAATTACATGTTTTATAAAAACAAGCATATGCCTGTTTGTTGCGTGCAAGGGAATTGCATCGGTATTCGGTCTTGATGATTATGGAGTTGCAGCCATTCAGACGGGACTCATAATGGCGTATTTTGCCTTTATAGTGTACGAAAATACCGTTGAAATGGTAAACTGGGCTTTAAAAGTATATTCATACTATGCCGTGCCTTTTCAGATATTATTTCCCTTGCTGGTCTGGGTTGCAGCCGAAATAAAAAACAGGGGGAAAGGAAAACACGGGCGACGTGCAGATAAAAAGTAAAAAATATAAAAAAGGTGTACGGCTTCGGCCGTACACCTTCGGCTGTTAAAGGACAGCCACCTCCGTTGCGTTCTTCATGTCTATCACGCCCCTTTCATCGAGGATTGCAGTTTCCGGAACTGCGTAACCGGTACCTGGTACATCTTAATTATAATCCCCGTAAAGACGTAAATTCAAAACACTTTTCGGCTATAGCTATTCTATATGTTCCCGGACGGTATCGTCCAGCACAATATCGTGCCTGAAAACGGGCTTGATCCGAAGCCTGAAGCTGAATTTATTCTCATTGAGCTGGTATTTCGGCATAAGCCTCGGTCCGCAGCTGTTTGACCCAACTCCGCTCATTTTATAGTCAATATGCACGATTGTTTCAGGCAGTTTCTTTAGCTCATGGGGATGATTGGCCGTGGTAAGGTCCTCAGGCGTGTAATGGGAGGCATTGAATGAAAAATCATTTATTCCCACGAACAGAAGTCCGTTACCCAGGGCGTTTGTAACAAGTGCCCACTCTGTTGCGTAATGGCTTCCGTTTTCCTGCGGATACAGGTAATCTTCATGCATTTCAGATACGGTTGACACAAATCTTCCCTTATAAGTGCTTCTGTGCTTGTCTATATAGCTTTCATGAGGGCCATAGCCAAAGTATTCCACGTATTCGTTGCCCCGGGGCATAACAAGCCTCAGTCCATACCTGGGGAGGAAAGGCAAACCTTCCCTGACTTCCACGTCATTATCCAGGAATATGTCCCCTGTTCCCCATACAGTCCAGACAGCTGTTCCCTTTAAAACCGGTATTCTTGAATAGAAACCCATGGAATAGGCGGTTCTGAATGTAACCTTTCTTTCGGATTCATTAACGATCTCAACACCGTAAACATGGGTCTTCAGACGATCATAACCATGCTGCATCCAGTTGAATTTCTCGTTCCTGTCATTGTCCGTAGGAGCACGCCATACCGTAAAAACAGGTTTTTCACAAATCATTTCTGCGCCGGCATGACTCAGCCTGGTAAAACAGCCGTCAATCATGCTGAATTCGTATTCAAAATTGCGGCCGGTTATTATAACGCTTTTGCCGGTCTTGGACATGTTTACAAAAGCCGGAGCCTTTACCGTTATTTTACTGATGTTTTCCACAGGCAGCTCAAACTGGGCAAAACATATTTCATATCCTTTTTTTGCCCATACCGTGTCTTCCTTCAATGTGTAGAAGATGCGGATAAAATACCCGCCATCCCCTTCTTCCGGCAAATCATACGGGAGCCTGACAATTTCGGACTGCTGAGGGCCGATATTCAGTTCATAAACGCTACCCGAACATGTTCTGGTTCCGTTTTTCTCGATAACCCAATTCAGACACAGATGGGAAAGATTGATAAAGTCATACAGGTTTGTTATTTTGAATTCGCCGGTCTGAAGATTTACTGCCTCGGTCCTGACAGGGGCTATAACATTTTTCAGTTCCAGAAGGCCGGTATGGGGAGTGCGATCAGGGTATACCAGGCCGTCAATGCAGAAATTCCCGTCATTCGGTTCATCGCCGAAATCGCCGCCATAGGCGTAATAAGTTGTTCCGTCGGAAGTTTTAGCTTTTATTCCGTGATCTGTCCACTCCCATACAAAACCTCCCGACAGTCGCGGATATCTATATATCAGATCCCAGTAATCCTTCAGATCTCCCGGGCCGTTGCCCATTGCATGGGAATATTCGCACAGGACGTGCGGCCTTTTTTCGTTTTCCATTTTAAGAAATATATTTTCCAGCCAGTCCGTGCTCGGATACATGTTGCTGTATACATCAAGGCATGAATTATCCGGTTCTGCCTGCAGCACTTCATGATTGAATGCCCCTTCGTAATGGATCAGCCGGCTTTTGTCCCTGGCCTTCGTCCATTCAGCCATTTTCCTGTGGTTCGGGCCGAATCCCGACTCATTGCCGAGTGACCACATGACAACGCAGGGGTGGTTTTTATCCCGTTCTACCATGCGCTGCATCCTGTCGAGAAAGGCTTCTTCAAACGCCGGATCCCTTGACAGCATGCAAAAATCACCTGCAGCAGCAACGCCATGTGCCTCAAGGTCGGCTTCATCTATTACATAAAAGCCAAGTTCGCTGCAATATTCCAAAAATCTCGGATCATTCGGGTAATGGGAAGTTCTTATTGCGTTTATATTGTGCCTTTTCATCAGGATAAGATCTTTCTTTATATGATCGGGAGGAGTTACATGACCGAGCTCGGGATGAGAATCATGCCTGTTGACTCCCTTGAACTTGACAGGTCTGCCGTTAATATGGATAACAGAATCGATAACCTCGATTTTTGTAATACCGAATTTTTGCACTATTACTTCATTTCCATGATAAAGGATCAGCTGATACAGGTTCGGAGTTTCAGCACTCCAGAGGCAGGCGTTGTCAATTGTTAGTTCAAACGAATCGGTCCGGGAGAGGTTCATTGTTTTGTCAAATATGTCGTTTCCGTGTATATCCTTTACGACCGCACGAAGCATAAAGGATTCAGGAGAAGGATTTCCCGATGCCTTAAACTCTATTTCGCATTTAACGGTTGCATTTGAGTAGTTTTCGTCAAGCTCTGTTTTAACAAAGAAATCCCTTATATGGTTTTTATCCCTGTATAAAAGATATACATCCCTGAAAATTCCGGAATGCCTCCACATATCCTGGTCTTCCAGGTAACTTCCGTCACACCATTTCAGAACCATGACCGCTATTCTGTTCCGTCCGGGTTTTAAGTACGGAGAAATCAGGAATTCAGAAGTCATATGGCTGACCTGGCTGTATCCCGCTTCGGTGCCGTTAATCCAGAGGTAAAAACAGGAATTTACGCCTTCAAAAAGCAGGTACACATCCTTTTCAGCCAGATTACAGTCAATATAAAAGTCCCTGATATAGATACCGGCAGGATTTTCATTCGGTACATACGGCGGATCGCACGGAAAAGGATAATTCACGTTCGTATAGTTGGGTGTGTCGAATCCGTGCATCTGCCAGTTCGAAGGGACAGGAATTCTATCGTAGCCTTCGCATAAAAAATCTTCTTTATAGAATCCGTCTTCCACGTCAAAAACGCTCGGATAATACTTGAAATTCCACACGCCGTTAAGGGAACGGAAAAACTCCGATGTGCCCCTGACACCTTTTAATGCGTTTCTGTAGGATTCATACGGAATAAAATAAGCCCGAGGCTTTTCACAGTTTACATGCAGAATTTTAGGATTCTCCCAGTACTTTTCCACAAAAAGCAATAAAAACACCTCCAAAGCACATACTAAAAGCACGTTTAACTCTATGGTAAAGCAACTGCTGCAATTTAGCAAGCAATTATTTCAATAAAATATTTAATATTTCAGAAAATTTTGAAATAAATATATTTGAATTTCGGGGAGGATTTCGAAATGAAAGTCTGGTACGCGGTTTCAGAAGCAGCTCCGTTCGCAAAAACAGGCGGACTTGCCGATGTGGCAGGTTCGCTTCCGAAAGCGTTGAAGCGCCTTGGTGTTGATATACGCGTTGTCATGCCCAAATATGGCCAGATTCCACAGCAATATAAAGACAAGATGAATTTTGTCGGTTACACCTTTGTGGATCTTACATGGCGGCGGGAATACTGCGGCGTATTTGAGCTCGTACATGAAGGAGTACCGTTCTATTTCCTGGATAATGAACGGTATTTTTACCGTGACTGGTATTATGGCCAGCCGGATGACGGGGAAAGGTTTACTTTTTTCTGTAAGGCTGTACTGGAAGTGCTTCCGCTTATCGATTTCAAACCATATATTATTCATCTCAACGACTGGCAGACAGGTCTTGTAAGTCTTCTTCTTGATGCCCATTACAGGTATTACAGGAATAACGGTTTCTACCAGTACATCCATACGGTTTTTACGATTCATAACCTGAAGTACCAGGGTATTTTTCCCAAGGACATGATGAATGAGATCATCGGCCTTGACTGGAAGTTTTTCCACATGGACGGAATCGAGTTCTACGACAATATAAATTTTATGAAGGCCGGAATAGCTTATTCAACTGGGATTACAACGGTCAGCAGAACCTATGCGGAGGAAATTAAAACCGAGTTTTACGGAGAGAACCTGCATGGAATTCTGAAAAAACGGGAAAGGGATATTATGGGAATAACAAACGGGATTGATTACGAAGAAAACAATCCGCTTACCGATACGCGTATTTATGTGCCTTATTCCGCCGACAACATTGACAGAAAGCTGGAAAACAAGCTGCTGCTTCAGAAGGAAACAGGGCTCAATGTGGGTGCTGACACGCCGCTTATAGGAATTGTTTCAAGGCTTGTGGCACAAAAAGGGATGGATTTGATAGACAGAATGATATCGGAGCTGCTGGAAACCGATCTCCAGATAATAGTCCTCGGAACGGGAGAGAAAAGGTATGAGGATATGTTCAGATGGGCCCAGAGGGCTTTCAGCGGAAAAATGTCAGCAAATATATGCTATAATCCGGTGCTTGCCCAGAAAATTTACGCAGGCAGCGATATGTTCCTTATGCCTTCACTTTTTGAACCATGCGGGCTCGGACAGCTTTACAGCATGCGTTACGGGACCGTTCCGGTCGTAAGGGAGACAGGCGGACTGAAGGATACGGTTATCCCGTATAACGAATATACGGGAGAGGGAACAGGATTTACTTTTGCCAATTACAATGCCCATGAAATGAAGGATGCGGTGATGAGGGCGATGCGGGTTTTCAGGGACAAGGAAAAATGGAAAGCCATAATGAAGCGCTGTATGCAGCAGGATTTCAGCTGGGATAAATCCGCCCGTGAATATCTGGATTTGTATAATCAGATATGCCGAATTACGGTAACCAAATAACATAATCCCGCATAGGATATACCATAAAGTATGCGAGGTGATATTAATGGGCGATTATTATTATGACAAGGGGTTTTTCAGCGGCTGGGAATGGATTATAATAATTATCCTGCTGATTATAATTTTCTGTCCCGATATATTCAGTCCAAAGGGCAGATATATAGACAAATGCTGAACCGGATCCTTCGGATTTGTTGCCCCGCCAGAAAAGCGGGGCTGCATTCGTATTGATTATTCTCCGTCCTTCTTTGGTATTATTTCAATCCAGTACCCATCGGGATCATTAATGAAATAAATGCCCATTTCCTTGTTCTCATAACAGATTACACCGTTCTTCTTATGGAGTTCATAGGCTGCCTGCATGTCGTCAACTTCAAAGGCCAGGTGAAATTCATTGTCACCCAGGTTGTAAGGTTCCTTCCTATCACGCAGGTATGTCAGTTCAAGACGATGAGGCGTTACTCCGTCCCCCATGAAAACCAGGGTAAATTCGCCGTGTTCGGGCTGAATTCGTTTAGTTTCCTTCAGGCCGAGATTTTCTTCGTAAAACCTGATGCTTTTTTCCAAATCGAGTACATTGATATTGTTGTGGCTGAATGTAAATTTCATGACTGAACCCTCCCGGATAAATATATAGTATATTTTACATTATACATCTCATATAAGCACATATAAACCTATTGTTTTATTCTTTTTACGCCATGTGCGGCATGACGCAATATGGGCTTTTTAATTAACGAGTGCCAAAAACAGACAATTCTTAATATTTTACGTTACTGTTTATAAATACTGCAATTAATTCGATATATTTCGCAAAACAGTAGTATACCTGGAGGTTATGTTTATGTTTGATGTGCTTAAGTCCTGTCCGCCGATTGTTGCTGAAGCGAAAAAAGCTAAATTTAAGCCTGCTTATCATTTTCAGATCCTTATTTTTTCCGGCGTCTTTATCGTAGTTTCGCTTTTGCAGAGCATCCCGCTGATTATTTACGGAATAATTTCAGCGACGGTAGCCGTAATGACCAATGAAATTCCGCAGGGAGATGTGACACGGGTGGCGGACTATCTGAACAATAATTTGGTATTGCCCGGTCTTTTCAGTACGTGTATTATTACAATTATAGCAATTCTGTATTGCAGGTTCATTGAAAAACGCAGCCTGTATTCAATGGGCTTCAGCAGGAAGAAGTGGTTCATGCAGTATCTCATTGGATTTGCGGTCGGGCTTGTTATGATAAGTGCCAGCGTTTTAATGGCCTGGGCCGGAAAAACACTGGAATTCAACGGTCTTGTCCGTCAGATTAATGTATTGTTGCTGCTTGCGTTTTTTGCAGGTTTTATTGTCCAGGGCATGGCCGAAGAGGTAATGCTGAGAGGTTATCTGATGATGTCAATTGCGGGCAGGTATTCAATAATTCTGGCTGTGATTACAAACTCGGTTTTGTTTGCAGTAATGCATTTATCCAATAAAGGCGTAACGGTTCTTGCAGTAATAAACCTTGTCCTGTTTGGAATATTTGCATCGCTGTATATGCTGAAAACCAACAGCATTTGGGGTGTCTGCGCAATACACAGCATATGGAATTTTGCCCAGGGTAATATTTTTGGCATAAAAGTGAGCGGTATTGATACCGTGGTTTCTGTGTTCTCATTTATTCCGACAGAGGATGGCAGTATTATTAACGGCGGAGCATTCGGCCTCGAGGGAGGTCTCGCCGTTACTGCAGTACTGTGCATATCCATAGCAGCGGTATTGCTGATAAAAAACAGAAATGAAATTCAGGAACATGATAACCTGGTACAGGAACTGAATACGTAAGTTTTTCCAAAGATCGCTTAATTATTTCCTTGTGAACGGTATATAATTCTGTTATAATCCATTTGATAAATGGCCCCCATGCCACCGCAATGGGGGCATAGTGGTTTTATTTCCATGTTATATCTTCAGAAACCGGAGGTTAAAAAATATTATCATGAGTGTTAAAGAAATTCTTAACGAAAGTTATTGCAGGACAATCCGAAGTTACCTGGAAGACGATCCGGGTGTCAGAACAGGCAGATCTTCCGCTGATAAACGTGAAATGGAGCTATACAGCAAGCTTGAACACTATATTGTTGACAAAAAAAGAATAATGCAGGACTGGGCGGATACACCGCTTGAAGAACTTGACGGAATAACGCCGTCGGAAGTAATTAAAAACATGGAAGAGTTTAAGGATGTTTTTGACCTGTTCATATACATGGTGGAAAATGCGGACGATGAAATTCCTGACATTATTATAGAGAAACTTGGCACATTTGAAAAAGAAGCTGTACCGGCACTGGCTGCCCTTGCTGATTCCTGTCTTGAAAAACAGGATTCGGGGAACAAATTTACTGAAGCTGTATCGTCGTTGGGAAGGCTTAGGTCAACGGGCGCCATACATGCATTGATTGACCTGGCTTATAAGGCGAATAACAATGACGTTTATCTGGATCATATTGAAGAGGCATTGAGAAATGCGGGGCCCTGTACGATTGAGCCGATACTTGAAGCTCTTGAAGGAAAAGAGATAGGGAAAGCTGAGGAAATGCTTCTGTATGTGCTTGCATTTACAGGAGCATCGCAAAGGGACGACAGGATTTATAAAATGCTGAGGATGGCTTTCAGGACAATGGAAAACAAACTGCCTGCAGTAATTTGCCTTAACGTATACGGTGACGGGCGGGCTATACCTATGCTGAAAGGATACCTGGAGAGAAACCGCAAAATCGAGAAAAACCTGTTTTTTGAAATTATCGGTACCATCAGGAATCTCGGCGGAATAACCGAGGAATTTGTAGGGTATTAATGAGAAATTCATTGATTTTCAGGTTTTATATTTCAAAGCAGTCTTTTATTCATATAATAAAATAATATCGGTTTTCAGGCATATCCGGAGGGAAAGTATGGAGGAAAAGGACAGGATTTATGAGGAAAAAAGGCTTGCCAGAACACTTGAGGAAATAGATCGGCAATTGCAGCAGATGACTGCGATTGAACGGGCATTTGTAAATAACATGAGAACCACATATAAAAATATGTGGGAAGACGCGGAAGCTGCGCCAAACGACCTGCAGGACATGGACCAGCTGGTTCTGGCAAAGCAGTACCTTGATGAAATGAGAAACCTTGAAACGACATACAGGAGTGCGCAGCAGAGGATAGTCCAGCTGAGGAAAATGCAGAACAGCCCGTATTTTGCCAGGATAGACTTTATTGAGGACGGCTCGCACGAAACAGATCAGATTTATATAGGAATCTCAATGGTACAGAACGAGGAAACTCTTGAAATATTCGTATATGACTGGAGAGCTCCTATATCGAGTATGTTCTATGATTACGACAGGGGACGGGCGGGATTTGATACCCCTTCCGGCCGTGTTGAAGGAGAACTGGTTTTAAAAAGGCAGTTCAGGATTGAAAACGGAAAAATGAAATTCATGTTTGACTCTGATATAAAAATTGATGACGACGTTCTCCAGGAAGTGCTGGGGCAAAGCAAGGATGACAGGATGAAAACCATTGTTGCCAGCATACAGAGAGAGCAGAACAGGGCCATAAGGGATGAAGGCCATAAGCTGCTGATTGTGGAGGGACCGGCAGGAAGCGGAAAAACTTCCATTGCGCTGCATCGGGTTGCATTTCTGTTATACCGTTACAGGAACAGTATTTCAAATGACAGTATTGTTATTTTGTCACCCAATGATATATTCAATGACTATATTTCCGAAGTTCTGCCCGAACTCGGCGAACAAAATGCAAGACAGACCACTTTCATGTCTTTTGCAAGGAATTTTCTTGGCCTGAACATGGTTATAACCGATTTGAACGAACAGATGGAATACATGCTCAGCGAAGAACACGGAGAAGAATACAATGTCAGGCTGAAATCCATGAGGTATAAATCGTCAGCGGATTTTCTTAAAAAGCTTCAGGAATATGCCGATATGCTTTACAATAAACCATGGGAATTTGAAGATTTAAGTACCGGCGACGGCTTGATTGTTTCAGCAAAGGAACAGGAAGATCTTTTCAGGATGGACTATTCTTATCTGCCAATGGTACCACGGCTGAAAAAAGTGAGAAACCGTGTTCTGTATGTAATTAAGCAGCATGAATACAGGCAGATTACAAAGGTTTATGAGAAACTGAAGAAAAATCCCGTTATGGCAGACAGAAGTGACAAGGAGAAAATGAAAATCGCGGTAAAAACAGTCCTGAAACAGTTTAAACCCCTGCGAAAAAAGGCCAGGGAGATAGGGAATGTTTCCCTCATGGAAACATACAGGAAAATGTTTGACGGGACTTTCAGTCTCGGTGATGAGCTTTCCGATGTAGCGGAATTTACCCTTAAGATGCTGGACCAGGGTGTTCTTTTGTACGAAGATGTGGCACCGGTACTTTTTTTGAAAGGACGTTTATTCGGAATTCCTGCAAATGACAATATCAGGCATGTTGTAGTGGACGAGGCACAGGATTACACGCCGGTCCAGATGGAGGTTGTCCGCGAAATCTTCCCGTCCGCAAGTTTTACCGTGGTCGGCGATTTGAACCAGAGCATAAACCAGTATGCCAATATCGGCAACACCGATATTCTGAAAAGTTTATTCAAAACCGACAGCATATCCCACATAAAGCTTACGAAAAGCTATCGTTCCACGCGGGAAATAACAAGGTTTGTAAACCATATCATCGGGATTGACGGTGATATCGGTGTTATTAACAGGGCCGGCGAGCTACCCGCGGTAAAAGTGGTACAATCGGTGGAAGAATGCCTGCAGGGTATAAGGGAAGACATGAATGACGTATTCTCAGGGGGATTCAGGTCTGTGGCTGTAATTACAAGGAACAGGACTGAAGCCGAAATGGTATACGGTATTTTGTCAAAATGGGTTAAATGCAACCTTGTGGTAAGGCCTGAAATGGCTTTCCCTCGAGGAATAACGATAATGCCTTCATACCTGTCAAAAGGCCTGGAATTTGACGCAGTGTTTGTACTGAACCTGGATCATCCATACAGCGGCAGGGAAGAGGCAAACCTGTTTTATACGATATGCAGCCGGGCCCTGCACAGACTTTATATATACTCACTGAACAAATTGCCGGAGTATTTCGACAACATACCGGCGGATGCATATACCTTGCGCTGATTTTGAAAGGCAGTGCAGCCCAGGCAATAAATTATCCCTTGAAAGCTTTTCCCGATAACGGTATGATAATGACATAAATACTTATTAAAGTACCATGAACAGGAGGTTATAAAATTAAATGGAGATTAGTGAAATGTATGATGTAATTGTAGCCGCACTGGAAGATAAAAAGGCAAGAGAGCTGACGGTTATCGACATTCACAAATTGACAACAGTCGCGACATATTTTATCATATGCAGCGGAACATCCACGACTCATATAAAGGCTCTTGCAGACGAGGTAGAATTCAGGATGAAGGAAAGAGGAGTATTCCCGCAGAGAATCGAAGGCTACAATAATGCCAGGTGGATCCTGATGGACTACGGCGAAATAGTGGTTCATATTTTCCATGAAGAAGACAGGCAATTTTATAACCTCGAACGACTGTGGCAGGACGGTATTGCCATGCCTGCCAGGACTTCTGAGCAGAACTGACGGATGCTGCTGACGCATTTATATAATATCATACCTGTATAAAAATGGGAGGCGTAATGTATGTCGTATTCAATAAATACCGACAGAAAATGGCAGAAGAAATGGGAGGAAACAAATCTTTATAAATTTGACAGGAATAACCTGGGCAAAAAGCTGTACTGCCTTGAAATGTTTTCATATCCTTCCGGAGCGAATCTTCATGTGGGCCACTGGTACAATTTCGGCCTTACCGATTCCTGGGCGAGAATGAAACGCCTTCAGGGCTACAATGTATTCCATCCGATGGGATTTGACGCTTTCGGACTGCCTGCCGAAAATTACGCAATCAAAACGGGCATCCATCCGAAAGATTCCACCTATAAAAACATAAGAACAATGGAAAAACAGCTCAGGGAAATGGGAGCCACCTATGACTGGGACTACGAGGTAATAACATGTGATCCCGAATATTACAAGTGGACACAGTGGATTTTCCTGCAGCTGTACAAACACGGTCTTGCGTACAGGAAAAAAGCTCCCGTTAACTGGTGTCCGAGCTGCAAAACCGTTCTGGCAAACGAACAGGTTATTGACGGAACATGTGAACGCTGCCATACAGAGGTTACAAAAAAGGATTTGACACAGTGGTTTTTTAAAATTACTGCCTATGCGCAGGAACTGCTTGATTGCCTGGATGGTCTGGATTGGCCTGAAAAGACGAAGAAAATCCAGACAAACTGGATAGGTCGTTCTGAAGGTGCGGAAATTGAATTCCAGGTTTACGGAAGCGACAGGACGTTCAAGGTATTTACAACAAGAGCGGATACGCTTTACGGCGTGACCTACGTGGTTCTTGCGCCTGAAAGCGAACTGACCGATGAGGTTACAACCGACGAGTACAGGGAGCAGGTTGAAGCATACAAGGAATATGCAAGGAAACAGACCGAGATTGAAAGAATGTCCACGGTAAAGGAAAAGACAGGGGTATTTACCGGAGGATACGCGATAAATCCTGTTAACGGAGAAAAAGTTCCGATCTGGATTTCCGACTATGTGCTGGCAGGTTATGGTACGGGATGTGTTATGGCTGTTCCGGCACATGATGAGAGGGATTTTGAATTTGCTACGAAATTCAACCTGCCGATAAAAAGGGTTATAAAAAGCAAAGACGGCTCGCCTGATGACCTTCCGTTCACAGCGGACGGGATTCTCGTTGACAGCCAGGAATTTTCGGGCATGACTTCTGAACAGGCGAGGATAGAAATAGTCAAAAAACTTCAGAAGGAAAACAGGGCAGAGTTTAAGGTGAATTACCGTCTGAGGGACTGGCTTGTATCCCGTCAGCGTTACTGGGGTGCACCCATTCCCGTCATTCATTGTGAAAACTGCGGGATAGTGCCTGTTCCCGAAGAGGATTTGCCCGTGGAATTGCCCTATGATGTGGAATTTACTCCTGACGGCGAGTCCCCGCTGGCCAAGTGTGAATCGTTCATGAACACTGTATGTCCCAAGTGCGGAAAGCCTGCGCGAAGGGATCCCGATACACTTGACACTTTTGTTTGCTCGTCGTGGTATTTCTTAAGATATCCGGACAACCGCAATGACAGGGAACCGTTCAACAGGGAATGGATTAACCGGATACTTCCCGTTGATAAATATGTCGGCGGAGCAGAACATGCCGCAATGCATCTTCTTTATGCGCGCTTTATTACCAAGGCATTAAGGGATATGGGATATCTGGATTTCGACGAACCATTCAAGTCCCTTGTTCACCAGGGAACGATTCTCGGTCCTGACGGACAGAGAATGAGCAAATCGAAAGGTAATACCATATCACCCGACGATTATATCCAGGAATACGGTTCCGACGTGTTCAGGCTTTATCTTGCTTTTGGCTTTGCTTATACCGAAGGCGGACCGTGGAGCGATGAAGGCATTAAAGCAATTTCAAGATTTATTAACCGTGTTGAAAGGCTCATAGAGAAATTTGCCGGTGAAAGAAATGCAGAAACGGTTGAAAAAATGGGCGCTGAGGAAAAAGAACTTGACTTCGTGCGGCACACAGCAATAAAAGGCGTTACCGAGGACGCGGACAGGTTCCAGTTCAATACTTCTGTTGCGCGTATAATGGAGCTTACCAACGCCCTTTACAAGTATGACGCCCTGGAATCAAAGAACAGGAAGCTGATGGAGGAGGCCATCCGTGATTTGTTAATCCTCCTGTCGCCGTTTGCACCGCATTTCTGTGAAGAAATGTGGGAGAAAATGGGTTATCCTTATTCCATATTCAATCAGAAATGGCCTGAATATGATCCCATGGCGCTGGTAAGAGATACGGTTGAAATGGCTGTGCAGATTAACGGACAGGTCAAGTACAAGATACAGGTTCCCCAGGACGCTGACAACAAAACTGTTGAAGAAGCTGCACTGAATGATGAAAAAGCTGCCGTTTATCTTAAGGATAAGGAGATTGTTAAGATAATTATAGTGCCGAAACGCCTCGTGAACATTGTAGTAAAAAAATAAGGCAGTAAACGGATACGGCATATGTCGATGAAGAAAAGCCCTGCATTGCAGGGCTTTTTGATTCTATAACAGTACGTTCTGCCATATGCCGTCCAGAAGTACGCGTTGATAGGTAAAACCAATATTTTTCAGCATCCTGACCGCTTCCGGATAATATGTGTCGATCCAGTCGGGATGATGGGCATCTGAATTCAGTACAACGGGTATGTCCATTTCCCTGATAATCTTCAGAATCCATTCCGATGGATACGTATCCCTGGTATAACCGCGGGATATTCCTCCTGTATTCACTTCCACCACTACGTCATGCCTGCTGATGGCATGCAGTACTTCTTCCACCTTGTCCCGGTACCATTTTTCGCTTTCACTGAAATAAAGGCCGTTCCGGTTATTTTTTTTGATTAGGTCAAGATGACCCGCAATATCCGGAGTGTGAGTGTTTATCATTTCAATGAGAAGGTCGAAGTAGGTTTCGGCCAGGGCTTTTACGTCACCCCCGAAAACATCGTTTATAAGTTCGGTGTATTCCTCTTCCGGGCCGTCCACGCTCAGGTAACGGCCGTTTTTTTCATCATATATGAAATGCAATGAGCCTATTGTATAGTCGATGCCGGGATATTGCCTGAAATCGGGACAGTTTGGATAAAATTCGGTTTCAAGTCCGGTATAAACCTGTATTTTATTTTTGTATTTTTCCTTCAGCCCATTTATGGTTTCAACATATTTATCCAGGTCTTCAGGCTTCATTGACCCATATGCGTCAAAACTAACAGGAGCATGGGATGTAAAGCCTATTGCCGAAAAACCTTTCCTGACGGCTGCAAGAACGTAATCTTCCGGAAGCATTTTCCCGTCACAGAACAGGCTGTGGGTGTGGTAGGTTGCAAGCATATTTCCACCTTATTGTTATTTTATTCTGAACTTGCTCGTAATATTTGAAAGGTTGCCGGAAAGAAGCTCAACATACCGCTTAATTTTCTTTGTCGTTGTTTTTGCAAACTCTTCCTTTCTTATATCGAAATGCTGGATCCTCTTGTATGATGAAAGCTTTTTGTTTACTTTCTTTACTTCTGCAAGAATGATCTTATGAAGTTCCTCGTCAGTGGGAGTCCTTCCCAGTTCTTCTTCTATTGTTTCCATCTTCGGAACAATCTGTGCACATACCCTGGTTTCATTCTCAACAGGATCATCCACGCCGAAAACAAGGGATTCCAGGATATACGGGCTCTGGTTCAGATACAGTTCTATATCCTCGGGATAAATGTTCTTTCCGTTTTTCGTGACAATAACGTTTTTCTTTCGCCCGGTTATATAAAGGAACCCGTCCTTGTCTATTCTGCCATAATCTCCGGTATAAAGCCAGCCGTCCTTCAGTACTTCACGGGTGGCTTCTTCGTTTTTGTAATACCCGAGCATGACGTTATTGCCCCTGACGAGAATTTCTCCGATTTTATCCTTCCCCGGATTATCTATTTTTATTTCAACACCGGGCAGAGGCAGCCCAACAGAGCCGTCCTTATATTCCTCGAGCCTGTTAACCGTGACAATCGGCGAACATTCGGTGAGACCGTATCCCTGGAGCAGATTGAAACCCATTGCTCGGAATGCCTTGCTTACTTTAGGATTAAGGGCGGAAGCACCCGAAATGATGAGTCTGAGATTACCGCCAAGGCTTTCGTGGATTTCCCGGAACATTTTTTTCTGGATATCCTTAAATCCGAGTTTTGCAAGCAAAGGAGCAATAAAAAGCCCGAAACGCAGTTTAAGGTATTTATTCTCCTTTTTTGCCTTTTTTTCTACCTTGTTGTAAACGTTTTCAAGGATCAGCGGAACCGACATAATAATGCTGGGCTTATATTCCTGAAGATTTTTTTGAATATGCCTCAGGCCCTCGCAGAAACCTATTGAAACACCCAGGTATACCATTGTCAGAAACCCTGCCGTACATTCGTAGGTATGATGGAGCGGGAGAATAGACAGAATGCTGTCCCGTGTATCAGCCGTAAGCAATTGCGATACACCCATTATGTCGTGGCATATGTTTTTGTGTGAAAGCATTACTCCTTTTGACTTATCTGTTGTACCCGAAGTGAAAATGAGCATCCTCATTTCATCCGGATTTATCGGGGCATCGATATATTCACGGGATCCCGATTCAACAAGTTTTTTTCCCTTTTCCAGCAAGTCGTATAAATATATAACGCCCGGTGTTTCAGTTTCATCAACGGGATCCATGCTTATGATGTACTTTAAGCCCGGCAGATCCTTCTTTATGTCAATTATGTCTTGTATATAGTCTCTGGATGTCACGATGGCTGTTGCTTCGGAACGGGATATGAGAGATGTCACTTCATTGACAGGAAGTTCCTTGTCCAGCGGTACTATAATCCCTACACCGTTTACAACTGTGAGGTACGTAAGACACCATTCGTACCTGTTTTCGCTCATAACGGCAATTTTTGCGTCTTTCAGTCCCAGATCAAGGAGCGCCGTTCCCAGTTCGTTAATGGATTTCTGAAAATCCCTGTAAGTGATTGAAGTAAAATTGCCGTTACCGTCTTTCAGGGTAAAAGCACTGCAGTCGGGGTGCAATTCGGCAGTTTGTCTGACCATGTCACGCAAATCTTCGATTTTTCTTACCTCGTAATACTTATACTTGTTTTTTCCCATATGTACTACCCCACCAATAACAAAAATTTAATTTTCAGACAAAATGCAGCAAGTAGTTATATTATAGCGGATACTCACCAGGAATACAATGAATGTCAAAAACTTGATAATCTTTACTAAAATTTGTTTCGTATTAAAAACATATTTTAGCAGATTATATTTAATGACTGTTTTATATATGCTCCTGAATTATCGGCCATATCCCTGTATCATGGGATAAATTAAAGCAATGAAGGAGGGTTATGTCAATGCAGGTTGAAAAAATGGATCGGCCCAATGAAGGAGTCAAGTGTGTAGTTAACACCTGTTACTATTATATGGCAGGCGACAAGTGCTCCGCAGAGCGGATAGAAGTTCAGCCTCGAAATGCCTCTTCTAGTGATGAAACCGATTGCGTAACATTCATACCTTATCAGCAAAAGCAGTAATAACAGCGGGGCGGGATAATAACCGCCCCTGATTTATTGCCTGCAGCATATCGTTGAATCTACGAAAAATGTATTCTCCATGTAATAATTTTTTCATAAAAATATCTGCCAAAACTGCTTGTATTTTGTTGAATCAGGTGAAACCTTATGATATGATATCATAAGGAATATCCAAAACTTGTCGAAAGAAGGAAATCCCAGATGAGTGATTTGTTGAAGGTAAGTGCATGTGTTTATTCACGTAAAGGATTTGATCAGATTCAAAACCGTGATGACTTTTACATGAACGGGAAATTTCTGTCAGAGCATCATATTGACAACGTAGAAGCATCAATAGATCACCGCGGGAGTGAATTTTTCTTTGCTGTCGCCGACCACATGGAATATTCCGATGATGAGAAAAAAGTTAACTTTTCAATACTCAGGGAACTCGGCAAGTTCCATGAAAAAATAACTGTACAGGACGGAGATATTGACTATAAAACGAAGGAGCTTACCGCGAGGGTTACTGAAACGGCAAAATACCTTCAGAGCTTCAATGACATGAATGATGTGCCGGAAGATGCTCCGGAAAGGACAATGGGGTTTGCCGGTCTTCTGATTACCGAAGGCAGGGCTGTAGTGTTAACCTATGGAACATGCCATGTTTTTTATTGTAACGGAGGTATGTTCAAAAGGCTGTCCACTGTGCAGGACAAGGACAAGCCCCAGGCCCCGGATGAACCGGATTTAATTTATGGCGATGATACTACTCAAAATGAAGAGTACTACCTGGAAGAAGACGGGGTTATTGTGTCAAAAACCGAACCCATTGAACTTTTTGAAGGTGACAAATTCCTCCTTGTAAGTGATGGTGTTTATAATACTCTTGGTGAGGATTTTATCAGAGATATATTGTTAATGCGCAGCGACAGTACATACATAGCATACCGCACGGTGACCGAAGCAATGAAAGGCGAATGCAGCGATGATATGACTGCAATGGTCGTGAGCGTTGAAAGAATAAAATCGGCAAATTCTCCCGCGAAAAAGTCCGTGCTGAAACAGAAAACTTCGGAACTGAAGAGTGCTCCGCCGCCGACTTACAAGTATACCAGGAAAAGCATAAAGAGATATGAAAATGTGATCTATTACGGTGCAGTGTTCCTGACTGCAGTGCTGCTTATCCTGATAGTTATCTTTGTAATAAAGAATCTTATGAAAAGCCTTACCAATCCGGGAGACGATGTTGTAATACAACCATCACCCATTGTGACACTGTCGCCTACCCCTACGCCTGAACCGGATATTACGCCTGAACCTACGCCGGAACCCACTCCCACTGAGGCGCCTGAGATAACCGAATACACTGTGCAGCAAGGGGATACGCTGTCTTCAATTGCAAGGAAATATTACGGTGACAATTTTATTTACGTTGAAAAGCTTGGCAAGTACAATAATATACCTGCTCCGTATAACACAATAATAGTCGGCCAGAAAATCAAGATTCCTCCGCTGGATGTCCTGATGGGGGGTGAATAAAGACATATGAAAAGCGGTTCGCTGAGCGAACCGCTTTTATAATGCCCTATTCAGTTTATTCATGATTAAAGGTTTATCAGCCTATCTATCAGTGTATGCCCTTTCTCGATGAAAATTCCCGTTTCAGCCGCGCTTTTTTCGCAGTAGCTGCTTCCGCTGCCGATCATTGCCTGTTGTTTATTCCTGTATATCACATACGGAACGGGATCTCTCGAATGGGTTCTTGTTGAGAGCGGTGTCGGGTGGTCGGGAAGCAGCAGCATTGAATAATCCCACCTGGAAAGGCCCTGCATCAGCGGCTCAAGCAGCTCTGAATCGATTAGCTCTATAGCTTTTACCTTGCCTTCGGCAGAGCCCTGATGTCCGCATTCGTCCGGAGCCTCAACATGAATATATACAAAGTCGCTGCCCGATTCCAGTTCCTTTAATGCGGCCATTGCCTTACCTTTGTAGTTTGTATGAAGGTTTCCGGTTGCTCCTTCAACATAAACAGGCTTAAGACCTGCCAGCATTCCGATACCGCGCACCAGGTCCACGGCCGATATAACGCTTCCTGAAAGCCTGAACTTCTCATAAAAAGTTTTCAGTGAAGGCTTTTTCCCCTGTCCCCAGAGCCATATGGAAGTAGCAGGGTTAAGGCCGTTCTTTATACGGTTTTGGTTTACCGGATGTTCTTTCAGTATTCTTGTGCTCTTTTCCATAAGCGACAGTAAAAGCTCGCTGCCTTCGCCTTTCGGAAGATAATCGGCAATTTTTCTTCCGCTGATGTCATGAGGAGGAGTCAGGTTTAAATCCAGGCTGCCGCTTTTCCAGACAAGGCAGTGCCTGTAGCTGATCCCCGGGTAAAAGGAAAATGTTTCACTGTTGAGTTCTTCAGATATTGCTTTTATTAATTCACGGGCTTCATTTGTTGTTATTTCACCCGAACTGTAGTCCACCATGGTTTTTTCTTCATAGTTATCCTCGTCTGACAGCGTGACCAGGTTGCACCTTACCGCAACATCATTTTCTCCGAGGTCAATTCCCATGCTTACGGCTTCAAGCGGTGAACGCCCGGTATAATACCGGGTCGGATCATATCCGAACACCGAGAGGTTAGCCACATCACTGCCGGGCTGAAGACTGTCGGGTATTGTCTTGACGAGCCCCATTTCGCCATTTTGTGCGAGATAATCCATGTTGGGTTTTCTTGCAGCTTCCAGGGGAGTTTTATTGTTTAATGCCGGTACAGGGTAATCTGCCATGCCGTCTCCTATCAGTACAACATATTTCATTCTGACCACCTTATTTATTAATCTTTCTGAGAAACCGTTCAAAATGATATTTGGTATTAATTATATATAAATATATCATCAAACGCAAACATATCATTAAGAATGGTTTTTCGACAGCTTAATCAACCGGTTTATCAATACCCGAACCGCCTGTCCATTTCCAAATGACGGGCAGTTCAGCACCTGCAGGCAGGAGTTTGTCCTATACGGGTTTCATCTCGGGAATCTAATCCGGTTGCGAGGCAAAGCAACCATCTCACATTAAGAACATGTAATGATTCTGTGGCATAGCTTCCATATAATATAAAAAGGCAAGCCTATATGGCCTGCCTTTTTTGTATTCCATATCAGCTATAAATTTTTATCCGACCATCGATAACAGCACACCGGCTGCAATAGCCGAACCTATAACACCTGCAACATTCGGACCCATGGCATGCATCAGAAGGAAGTTCTGCGGATTTGCTTCCTGACCGACCTTCTGTGAAACACGGGCAGCCATAGGTACGGCGGATACTCCTGCTGAACCGATTAACGGATTCACCTTGCCTCCTGTGATCCAGCACATCAGTTTACCAAACAGTACACCTGCTGCAGTTCCTACACTGAATGCAATTAATCCCAATACTATTATTAAAAGAGCCTGAATTCCGAAGCCCGGCTGGCTGAGCTTGTCTGCACTTGCTGTGGCGCCAACCGTAAGGCCAAGGAAAATGGTAATGATATTTATCAAAGCGTTTTGAGCCGTGTCGCTTAAACGTTCGACAACACCGCATTCCCTGAAGAGATTTCCAAGCATAAGCATTGCAATAAGCGGAGCGGCGGACGGAATCAATAAAATTGTAATTATCGTAACAATAATCGGGAAAAGAATTTTTTCTGTCTTGGAAACAGGGCGAAGCTGTTCCATGACAATCTGGCGTTCTTTTTTCGTTGTAAGTGCCTTCATGATAGGCGGCTGAATTACGGGTACCAGTGCCATGTACGAGTATGCAGCCAGGGCAATTGGCCCTAAGAGCTCCGGTGCCAGCTTTGTTGTGAGCCATATAGCAGTCGGCCCGTCCGCACCGCCGATAATAGCAATTGAAGCTGCCTGTTTTTCGGTGAACCGGCCAAGAGCCATGGCCCCGAGATATGTTCCGAAAATTCCGAACTGAGCGGCAGCCCCTAACAAAAGACTTTTCGGATTTGCAATAAGGGGACCGAAATCGGTCATAACACCTATTCCAAGGAAAATCAACGGGGGATAAATTCCAAGTTTAACACCAAGATACAATAAATCAAATAAACCGCCCTCGTGAAGTATTGCTCCGAAATCAAGAGGAGTGGTATCCCATAACTCGGGATGCATTAATCCACCTAAAGGAAGATTGGCTGCCAGCATACCAAAGGATATCGGAACCAGCAGCAGGGGCTCGTATTTTTTTGCTATAGCAAGGTATAAAAAAACACAGGCAATCGCTATCATTACAAAATGAAGAGGAGTCATGTTTGCAAAACCTGATTCCTGTAAAATTGCAGATATTGCATTAATAAAATCCCGCCACATAACAATCTCCTTTAACCAAATTTTCACAGTTTTGAAAGTATATATTCATTTCTTCCTGCAACATTCCATACAGGAGTTGTATGACCGACACGTTTAATCGATCTGACCCTGAAACCGGTACCTGAACCGCTCATACATGCTGCAATTGCAGCGGCTATTACAGCGATAAGTTCCGAATTTATACCTTCTGAGGCCGATTCGGAATTCACGGTTGCAATGGTGGTTTCAGCTTTATCCTTTATCTGAATGTCTTTTTTCTGAACATTACTGTTATTGTGGTTATTATTCTTTCGGTTTCTGAACATTACTATAATTGATGAATATACTTTTATACAGAGAATTAATAAGGTAAGTGAAGCGAAAACTACCACCATACCTACCAGGACAACACTTAATGTACGCATTTCTGCACCTCCTCGTTGAATAGTAAAATACGCTCGTGTTAAAATTATCACAATATTTGTTTCCAGTCAATATAATGAAGATTTTTATATTGCAGATTATTTCAACTTTAAGGTATAATATTCTTTAATGGCTGATTAAAATTTATTTTTTCAAATGCTTATATAGAATTTATGGGTATATAATTCTTAGTAGTATTTTGAACAGCCAGGTGAAAACAGAGACGTTCAGCAAAATATTGACAGGGAGGTTTCCGTAATGGCAAAGGTTACAGAAGACATGATCATTCGCGATGTGCTTATGCTGGATGAAGGCACGGCACCGATTTTTATGAAGCATGGAATGCACTGCCTGTTTTGCCCTTCCGCTTCGGGAGAGAGTATCAGGGATGCATGTGCCGTGCATGGCATAGATGCTAAGAAGTTAGTGGACGATCTCAACGAATATCTCAGCAGCAAGCAGTAACAAAAAGCCGCCATAGATGGCGGCTTTTTTCACAGATACATTGATTGAATAAGGATATGGATTGACGCATTTTTAACGAAAGTCTATAATAAAGGTACTGAATTGCATAATGAGGTGTTGTATGTTAGTAAGCCAGATTAAGGAACTGATTGACGGCGAAATTCATACATGTACCGATAAAATGGATATTGATATCAAGTCTGCCTGCGGTGCAGATTTAATGAGCGATGTTATGGCTTTTTCGAAGGAAAATGCCATGCTTCTTACTGGTCTTGTAAACCCCCAGGTTATCCGCACGGCAGAAATGATGGATATGCAGGTGGTTGTTTTTGTAAGGGGCAAAAAACCCACCAGAGAAATGTGTGAATTGGCCGAAGAAAAAGGTATTGTATTGTTGTCCACTGAATTATCCATGTTCACTGCTTGCGGAATATTATATAAAGCAGGAATTTTAGGAAAAGGAAGCGACTGTGAGTAGTCTTAGTCTGATAAAAAAGGAATATGATATACCTGCCAATGATTTTTCAAGGGCAGGGGAAGCATCAAGCAATGTTCGAAAACTATTAACCCAGTTAGGTGTAAATCCGGCTATAATTAAAAGAACATCCATTGCCATGTATGAAGCAGAACTGAATGTTGTCATACATGGGAATGGAGGGAAGGCCCGTGTTGAAATTTTCGAGGACCGGATAGAAATATTTGTTTACGATGAAGGACCCGGAATTGAAGATATTGAACTGGCAATGAAAGAAGGATATTCCACTGCACCAGATTTCATCAGGGAAATGGGATTCGGAGCCGGTATGGGACTGTCGAATATCAAGAAAAATTCCGACAGATTTGTTATAGAAAGCGAACCCGGCAAGGGGACAAGAGTTTACATAACTATTTATTTAATTGAGGAAGGGCAGTAATTAATATGACTGAATACTTCCATTCGGTTACACTAGAGGAGGAAAAGTGCAGGGGATGTACGAACTGCATTAAGCATTGTCCGACAGAAGCCATAAGAGTCCGAAACGGAAAGGCAACCATTATTAAAGAGCGTTGCATAGATTGCGGCGAGTGTATCAGGGTATGTCCGTACCACGCTAAAAAAGCCGTTACAGATCCGATTTCCGTAATGGATGAATACGAGTTTAAAATTGCATTGCCTGCACCGTCACTGTACGGGCAGTTTGGCCAGGAATTTTCAAGGGAAAGAATTCTTCGCGGATTGCTTGAACTTGGTTTCGACTGGGTTTTTGAGGTGGCACGGGCTGCCGAAATTGTTTCAGATGCAACAAGGCATATACTAAAATCAGATAATGTAAAAAAACCTGTTATTTCTTCTGCATGTCCCGCCGTAGTACGGTTAATCCAGGTAAAATTCCCGAACCTGATTAATAATATTCTGAAAATAGAATCCCCGATGGAAGTTGCAGCAAGAATAGCAAAACAAACCGTGGCTAAAGAGAAGAATATTCCCGCTGAGAAAATCGGCGTATTTTTTATATCTCCGTGTGCTGCAAAAGTCACGAGTGTCAAAGCTCCTTATGAAAAAAAGGAATCATCGGTGAACGGCGTTTTCGCAATGAAGGATATACATATAAAACTCCTGGAAAAAATGAAGAATATACCGCGAAACGGTGAATGTGAGCTGGTTTCAGCGGGCGCATGCGGCGTAGGATGGGCAGGTTCAGGCGGTGAATGCCGGGCTCTTGAATCATACAAATCTATGGCAGTCCATGGCATTCACAATGTTACAGATATATTTGAAGAGATAGTGGAAGAGAAACTGAAAAACGTGGATTTTGTAGAAGCACTGTCCTGTACCGAGGGCTGTCTCGGAGGTCCTTTGACCGTTGTTAATCCCTTTGTTGCAAAAACAAACCTGAAATGGCAGGTCAGTATGGCGAAAACCATGGACTTTTCTGAGGAAAATACCGCTGATTATTACCAGGAGCTGTTATGGACAAAGGATATGGAATACAAGCCCATAATGAAGCTTGATGACAATATGATGAAAGCCATGATAAAGATGCAGAAACTGGAGGAGATTAATGACGGCCTGCCCGGGCTTGACTGTGGTGCATGCGGTTCGCCAAGCTGCCGCGCGCTTGCAGAGGATATCGTAAGAGGGCTTGCATATGAAACCGACTGCATATTCAAGCTAAGGGAAAAGGTTTCAAATCTGGCTGATCAGATGAAAGCATTCGAGCATATCTATAAACCAAAGCAAACGGATTGACCCAGGGGGAACGTCGAATGACTGTCAGTGAATTTGCCCGGAAATGCGGTTACGAAATTTTAAGCTGCGTTGAAAAGGCGGACAAAACCGAAATAACAGGAGTATACGTATGTGATTTGCTGAGCATGGCAATGGCGCGGGTAAAAGACGGACAGATATGGATTACCGTGCATACCAATATCAATATTGTTGCCGTTGCATATCTTTCAAATGCGTCATGCATTATTATTCCGGAAAATATAGAAGTCGAAGAACTTACAATTGACAAGGCCAATGAAAAGGGAGTTGTTATTATCCGGGCTCCCCATACCGCTTATGAAATCTGTATTAATTATTATCTCATGAGTACGGGGTCTGGTCATGATTAAGGCTGCGGTGGATTTGCACATTCATTCATGCCTTTCACCCTGTGCCGATAATGACATGACACCCGGCAATATTGTAATGATGTCAAAAATAAAAGGGCTTGATATAATTGCGGTATGCGATCATAATCATACCGGGAACCTGAAAGCCGTATCCAGGATGGCCAATGAAGCGGGAATCCTGGTTATACCCGGTCTGGAGCTTGAAACCAGTGAAGAAATTCATCTTCTTTGTTATTTTCCGTCCATGGAAAGTGCTTCCAGAATGCAGTCGGTTTTAAACAGTTACTACATGGATATCAAAAACCGGGAAGATATTTTCGGCGAACAGTGGATTATGGATGAGTCCGACCGGCCGGTTAAAAAGGTTGAACATCTTTTGACTGCCGCAACAAAACTTGATTTGTACACAAGCGTTTCACTGGTTCGTGAGATGGGCGGTGTTCCCGTTCCTGCCCATGTGGACAGACCGTCATACAGCATTATTTCAAACCTTGGCTCAGTACCCGACGATTTATGCTTCAATACGCTGGAGCTTTCAAGATATACGTCAAAAACCGATTTTTTGAATAAATATCCCGAGTATTCCGACAAACTTATTGTTACGTCATCTGATGCCCATGAACTTGGAATGATTCTTGAAAGAGAGTCTTTTATTGAACTGGAAAAGCTGAGTTTGCCCGATATTTTCGAAAGACTCAGGGGCTGACTGATTCAATAAAAAATCTGCCGGAGGATGCTTATGGTTTTTAATGCTTCTGTTATCAGGAATGAAGAACTTGCGGACGGCATATTTTTTATGCGTCTTAGATCCGAGAAGGTTGCAGGGAATGCTTTTCCCGGCCAGTTCGTTAACATAAAATGCAGGGATAGCCTGGAAGTATTCCTTAGGCGGCCAATCAGCATTTTAAGAACGAACCCGGAAGAAAATACATTTGATATTGCGTATATGCTAAGGGGCAAAGGTACCAGGATTCTGTCCTGCCTGAAGGAAGGGGACATGCTGGACTGCATCGGCCCCCTTGGAAAGGGTTTTACTCTCCCTGAAAAAGGGGAAAGAATCTGTGTTGTAGGCGGAGGCATAGGAATATTCCCGCTTCTGTTTCTGCTTGAAAGAAGCAAAGGTGTTGACAGGACTGCATTTATCGGTTTCAGAACACGGGATTTGGCTGTGCTTCAGGATGATTTCAAAAAGGCTTCTGAAAAGCTGGTTATAACAACCGATGACGGAAGCCTCGGAGAGAACGGGCCGGTAACAGTACCTTTTCTCAAGTATCTTGAAACAGAAAAACCTGACAGGGTATATACCTGCGGACCTGTGCCGATGATGAAGGCCGTGGCCGGGGCATGTACTGAAAAAGGCATTTTCTGCGAAGTTTCGATGGAACAGCGTATGGGCTGCGGAATAGGGGCATGTCTTGTATGCGCATGCAAAATAAGGCATAATAATGACTATACCTACGAACGGATCTGCAGGGATGGCCCGGTTTTTAACGCGGAAAGGGTTATTTTCTGAGAATTGGTTTCGGGGAGGATTGTTCTTGGACTTATCTGTCAATATTGCAGGATTGAAACTTAAAAACCCGGTAATTGCCGCTTCAGGCACTTTCGGCTTCGGAAGGGAATTCAGCGAGTTTTTTGATCTGAATCTCCTGGGAGGTATTTCTGTAAAAGGGCTTACGCTGGAACCAAGAAAAGGGAACGCTCCGCCGAGGATAGCGGAAACACCTGCAGGAATTCTGAACAGTGTCGGTCTTCAGAATCCGGGAGTCCATGCTTTCATACGTGACGAAATACCTTTTCTTCGCAGGTTTGATACATGTATTATAGCCAACGTAGCCGGAAACACCGTTGATGATTACTGCCGCATGGCGGAGATCCTGTCCGATGCCGATATAGATGCGATTGAACTGAATGTTTCATGTCCGAACGTGAAGGAAGGCTGCCTGATGTTCGGAAGCACTGCAGACGGAATATACAAGGTCACATCGGCAGTGAGAAAAGTATGCAGGAAAACCCTGATTGTCAAGCTTTCTCCGAATGTTACCAATATTGCGGAAATGGCAAGAGCCGGCGAAGCTGCCGGTGCCGACTGCATAAGCCTGATAAACACAATACTGGGAATGGCAATTGATATAAATACAAGAAGGCCGATACTTGGGAATGTAATGGGCGGGCTTTCCGGGCCTGCGGTCAAACCAATTGCGGTGCGCATGGTATACCAGGTTTCGAAAGCCGTAAAAATACCTGTTATCGGCATGGGCGGGATTTCAAACGCCGATGATGCCGTTGAATTTCTCCTTGCAGGCGCTTCCGCGGTAATGATAGGAACCGCAGGGTTTGTAAATCCCTGTGTATGGGCAGAAACCATCGACGGAATAAAACTTTACATGGAAAAGCACGGTTTTGGAAAAATTTCTGATATAACCGGAGCCTTGCTGGACTGAGTATGATATAAATCGGGTTTACGTTGAAAAATAAATACCGGACTTCAATGAAAGGGTGAATAAATGAAAACTACATTGATTTTCGTCCGGCATGCAGAAGCGCTGGGTAATAAGATACGGGAATTTCACGGCTGGACCGATGCAGACATTACCGAAAGAGGACATATACAGGCCAGGCTCGTGGCGGAACGGCTGGCGGATATGAAAATTGATGTTATTTACAGCAGTATTCTGAAAAGAACTATGCAGACGGCAGAATATATATCAAGGATTAAAGGGCTTCCGATAATTGCCCGTGAAGACCTGAAGGAAATACACGGCGGACGCTGGGAAGGCATGCGGTGGGATGAGCTTGAAAAATATTATCCCGAGGAATACAATACCTGGGAGAACCAGCCCCACCTTCACAGGATGCCAGGGGGAGAAAGCATGGTATCCTTTCAGAACAGGCTTATATCAGCGGTGCAGGATATAATCTCCCGCGAACGGGGGAAAAATGTCTGCATTGTTACCCATGGCACTGCAATACGCGTTCTTTTGTGCTGGTTTAAGGGATTATCCCTGGAAGATGTGATTTCCATTCCGTGGTGTGACAATACCGCTGTAACAATTGTTACCGAGGAGAACGGGCATTTTCATGTAAGCGTTGAAGGCTGTGCATGCCATCTGGATGAAGAAACAAGCACGCTGCTGAACCAGGAATGGTTCAGGGAATATAAGGAAAGGTTTTTTGGAAGACGCTGACGGAGGTATTGAAATGGAAAATGCAAGAGAAAAACTTGTTAAGGCTCTTTTTGATACGAAAGCCATACGTGTATGTCCGGCCAATGAACCATTCTGGTATACATCGGGGAAAATAGGACCGTATTATATTAACACCCATTTTCTATACGGCAGCGAGGAAAAAGCAAATTTCCTTCTGCAGGTTATAGATGATGTGAAAGAAAAAAAAGAAGAATGCACCGGTGTTTTGCTTGAGCTGGTGATGAAAAACTATGAGGAGGACGTTATATACAGGAACGCGGTGGACGCACTGGTTGATGCAATAAGGAAAACAATACCCGACAGTGAATATGACTATGTATCCGGAGGAGAACGCCGTGACTGGTTCTTCTCGGTTGCTGCGGCAGAGCTTCTTCAAAAGCCGCATATAACCGTTTTCAAGGATTTGGATGCATATGTATTCAAGAACGGAAAATCTGAAAAGCTTGTTTCATTAAACGGAGCAGCGGTTCTTCATATTGCCGACCTGATTACCAGTGCATCCAGCTATGAACGTGCCTGGATCCCGGCAATAAACAATACAGTGGGCAGAATGAAATATTCCTTTGTAATTGTTGACAGGCTTCAGGGTGGAGGAGAACTCCTTGAAAAACTCGGTGTAAAGTCCCATGCCCTCGTAAATATAGATCAAAATGTATTTAAGGAAGCGTATGATAAAAAATATATAGACAGGGATCAGCTCGAGATGGTAACGGAATATATTCGTGATCCTGACCGGTTTATGAGTGAATTTTTCCGTAATAATCCCGATTTTATAAAAAAAGCCCTGGAGAGTGATGAAAAAACTGCTTCCCGGGCGAGGCTGTGCATTGAAAAAGGCTACTGCAGCCTGTAATCAGGATTGCTGTTTTGAAAGCTAATATTGTAAAACTTACGTTAAGGAGCGGAAATAAATGCGCCTTCCGCCTGATTTTGAAAACAAGTTCAGGAATTTAATGAATCCTGCAGAGTTTGACGAATTTATAACCGCACTGAATGGAAGCAGGACGGCAGGATTAAGGCTTAACAGCCTGAAGGCTGATTTGCAGGAATGGCAAAGAATATCTCCGTTTGAAACCCGGCCTGTACCCTGGTCGGGTTATGGTTTTTACATTGATGATGATTCGAGGCCAGGAACTCATCCCTATTACCATGCCGGTTTATACTATATCCAGGAGCCGAGTGCTATGCTTCCTGCCGAAGTGATGAATGCCGGACCGGAGGACCGGGTTCTGGATTTATGTGCCGCACCCGGCGGCAAAACGGTGGCATTGGCTGCTTCAATGAGAAACCGGGGATTCCTGCTGGCAAACGATATAAACCCAAAAAGAATAAAAGCCCTTGTTAAAAATATCGAGCTTTGCGGCATAACCAATACCGTTGTTACTAATGAATCGCCTTCCAGGCTTTCATTGTTTTATGACGGCTTTTTCAGCAAAATTCTTCTGGATGTTCCATGTTCGGGCGAAGGGATGTTCCGCAAGGACCCCGATGCGGTCAAAAGCTGGAGCAAATATAAATCCGAAGAACTACAGAGTCTGCAGAGGGAAATCTTTGACCAGGCTTACCGTATGCTTTCTCCGGGCGGTACCATGGTTTATTCCACCTGTACGTTCAGTCCCGAAGAAAACGAGCAGAACATAGCATATTTCCTTAGAACTTACCCTGACCTTTACCTTATTGATATACCAAAGAATTTCGGGATAGAACCAGGACGACCTGACTGGGCTGACGGTAACCCGGAAATCCTGAAAACGGCGAGATTATGGCCTCACAGGGTAGAAGGCGAAGGACATTTTGTTGCTTTGCTCGGCAGGTATGGAGAGTTTACACCTGATGAAAGGTGCCATAAATCCGATGAACCTTTGAAAAGCTTTGAGGAATTCTGTGACAGGGTGCTGACAAGAAAACCGGAAGGATTTTATTTCGTTGACCGGTCACATCTTAATATAATACCCCCGGGATTCATACACAATGAAAAACTCAGGATTGTTAAAACCGGGTTATACCTGGGCGAAGAAGTATACAGGAAGTTTGAACCGTCCCAGGCTTTTGCAATGGCTCTTGATTGGGATGATGTTAAACGGAAGAAAGGTTTTTCACCGGATGATCCTGATTTAATCCGTTATCTCAAGGGCGAAACGCTATTTGTCGAGGGTGAGAAAGGCTATATTATGGTTGGGATTGAAAACTATCCGGCAGGATGGGGAAAGATAGACAATCACCAGATGAAGAATCTCTATCCGAAGGGGTGGAGAAAAGCACGATAACAGGATAGATTTGCGCGGAATGACAATTTATACCATGCGATAACAGTATTGAAATCGAAAAAATAGGGGAAAAAATAAAAAAGGGATAATTTTTTGCTTGACATTCATACCGTTCTGTCTTAAAATAAGTTTGCGTCTTTTTTGAGAGGGATGCATAAGGGCCTGATGGCTTGTGCTGTAAGTTTCGGTGGGTGTAGTTCAGCTGGTTAGAGCGCCAGATTGTGGCTCTGGAGGTCGTGGGTTCAAGTCCCACCATCCACCCCATTTAAAATCGCTAATGAGGGCGGAAGCTGTGAAGTTTAGTTCCGGTTTCCGACTTCAATACGATGGGATGTAGCCAAGTCGGTAAGGCACCAGACTTTGACTCTGGCATGCGTAGGTTCGAGTCCTGCCATCCCAGCCAAAATAAGACCCACTAGCTCAGTCGGCAGAGCACATGACTTTTAATCATGGTGTCCGGGGTTCGATTCCCCGGTGGGTCACCAGACAAAACCGCTTAGGATATAGAATCCAAGCGGTTTTTGATTTACTGGCTCTATGTTATCTGTCAAGTTCAAAAACTATCTGATTGTTACCAAAAACATCAGGATAGATTTCAAGTTCCAATCCTTTAGCATTTTTCGGGATTTCAAAAACAAGTTCGCCTCTGAGTTTCCTGCCTGCGGATAAATCGCCGTCAACCTGCCCTTTTGTATCGGGACCGATGGTGCTGGTGTAATTGTATCCGTCGGAGTCAAACAGCTTGAACATCAGAAGGGAACTGACAGTTTCTGTTTTGTCGCCGGTGTTTTCCACAGTAACATCAACGATGTAATATATATTGCCTTCGTCTGGCTTGATAAATTCGTCGCCTTCATCAATCCTGGCCGAGTTTACTGTAAAAGTAAGATTTCCGCTCTTTGCAGAATCGCCGATTTTATATTTTTCAGGTTCGGTTGAGGTTCCCCCGGATGTTTTATTTCAGCATTGGTTTTATTTTCTGTGTTGCTTGTATCATTTGTAATAGTTTGAGTAGGTGTTGTTTTTTGCGATTCGTTGACTCCTTCAGGTCTTGCATTGCTGCAGCCGGAGAATAGGAAAAGTAAGTAAACAATAATAACTGGGATAATAACCTTTTTCATAACGACACCTCCACATTTTATGGATTTCTTATAACAAGTTGGTTAAATATATTATGTACTTTTCATATTTTTACAATTTCCCATACATGGCATAATAGGAAACCTAAGAAAATTTCGGTAAATATTCTATCCATTCCGAAACTTCAACCATCCTACATATAGCCTTATAGCAGGCCTTACCCAATCTGATAATTCTTTCAAGTGCTAATGGACGTTAAGCATTTAGTCTGAGTTTTTATTTAATGTTTACTTGAGTGTAATAGAATTTTGGTTACATATGGGAAGAATTAATAAAATTGTTATTATGCAACTCAAAAATAATTAGTACTTTATATGAGTCTATAACAGACAAAAGGTATAGTTTTGTTGTGATTGTACGTATGAACGGATTAAAAGTTTTTTTGTTAACACAACATGGATGCTATTGAACGAACAAGGATGTATTTACATCTTTTAAACTGCAATTATTAAAGTATTGAAAGATATTATATCTAAATTTTATCTTCAATCTGCATATGCAGCATAGAATAAAAAATATAAAAATTCATTTAAAGTTCATATTATGATGGTATTTATTGAATTAGTATGTAAAATATCTTAATATAAATATTATGTTTGAAATAATCATCCTGTCTTTGCTTATTGATTAAACAACCCGTAAATTTAAGTTGTATTCATTTAAGAAACCGGAGGCATTTTGTTTGGAAATAGATGTTGTAAATCTCGGAAGAATGAAATACAAAGAAGCTCTTAAAGCCCAGACGGAGAAATGGGAGAAGGTGTCAAAAGAAGAAGAGAGGGATACTTTATTTCTGGTTGAACATCCTTCCGTTATAACTCTTGGTATTAGGGGCAAAAAGGAAAACATTCTTGTTCCTGAAGAAGAACTTGAAAGAATGGGTGTTTCGGTTGTTCAGGTAAACCGCGGGGGAGACGTTACATATCACGGCCCCGGCCAGATAGTCGGATACCCGATCATTAACCTGAAACATTTCGGCAGGGATATCCGCTTTTTTGTTGAAAGAATTGAAAATACCTTTATAAAGCTTTTGAAGGACGATTACGGCATTGTTGCCGAGCGCGGCGACAAAACATATACCGGGGTCTGGGTTGGCAATGACAAGATAACCGCGATAGGAATCGAGATAAAGCGCTGGACTACGATGCATGGTTTTGCATTCAATGTCAACACAGAGCTTTCCCACTTCAACTGGATAATACCCTGCGGTCTTGCTGACAGGGGAGTAACATCCCTGGAAAAACTGACAGGCCGTAAGCAGGATATGACAAAGCTGTTTAAAAGAACCGCGGAAGTTTTCTGCGAATGCTTCGGGGTTACTCCGAATTTTGTTAATTTTAATAGTACGGAGGAATAACTTGAATGGAAATAAAAAGGAAACCCGAATGGTTGCGTGTCAGGGTTCACTCTGTAAAAGGACTGGAAACTGTTGAGGGAATGCTCAGAAGACTTAATCTTAATACCGTCTGTGATGAGGCGGCCTGTCCCAACCGGGGTGAATGTTTCGGGAGGAAGACCGCCACGTTTATGATCCTGGGAAACGTATGTACCAGGAACTGCACGTTTTGCAACGTGTCAAAGGGCAATGTGCAGCCGGTGGACGAAAGTGAGCCTGAACGGGTTGCCCAGGCCGTTAAAGAGCTGGGGCTCAGGCATGCAGTAATTACGTCGGTAACCCGCGATGACCTGCCTGACGGCGGAGCCGGGCACTTTGCGAGGGTAATAGATGCGGTCAGAAATATTGCACCAGGGGTTACAATAGAGGTTCTGATTCCCGATTTTTCGGGAAGTATTGAAGCCTTGGAGAAAGTGGTGAAAGCACGCCCGGAGATATTAAACCATAACGTGGAAACCGTACCGGCTCTTTATTCCGAGGTTCGACCGCAGGCAGACTACCACAGGTCATTGAATGTGCTTAAAAATGTAAAAAACATGGATAAGTCAATTTATACCAAATCAGGAATCATGGTCGGGCTTGGCGAAACAGAAGAACAGGTTATTTCCGTTATGAAGGACTTAAGGATGGTTGACTGTGATTTTCTTACAATAGGGCAATATCTTCCTCCGTCTGCAAAACATCATCCTGTGATTGAATATATACATCCGGAGCAGTTTAAGGCCTATGAAAAAAAGGCTTATCAGATGGGATTCCTGTACGTGGCTTCCGGACCGCTGGTAAGAAGTTCGTATATGGCTGAACGGGCTATAGATAATATCAGTATCTCCTGAGTTCACCGGGAGTTCTCCCGGTGAATTTTTTAATGCCTGTAAAAACGGAATTGAATTCTGGGCTGTTATACAGGATTATACTGAAAAACTTTTTCTTATGATAAAAAGCGGTAAAACTGTGTTAACTCGAACCCACACACCTGCTGGTTGAAGCTGAGGAAAGCGGAAATCTGGGCAACAGGCTTGCCTTAATGGAAGAGTTTAAGGTTTTGCCGTTCGGGGCGGTATGGAACAAGTATTGTGCCGAGAGCAATGTACCCGTTGGTACGGCCTGGATTGAAGAAGTCAGAAAGTATGAGGAGGAAATACTGTCATTAAGAAAGTGATTAATCCAAAATGCTGTGCGGGTATGTCAGAATATACTGCTGCCGGTAAGTTTTCCCACGGCTTGACAACATGAAACATGCCTGGTTTAAAATAAGTTATAGGAGGGAAATAATAAGTAGTCCCTGACCGGATATTATTAAACGGCATATTTTGCATACGGTTTCCGGCGAAAATTTCCCGAATGGAGTGATAATATGAAGACAGCAGGCAGAAAGGATTTTCTCGACAAAAGCATTAAAACACTGGAGCAAATATATGATATGATTGAAAAGCTTCCGTCAGTCCGGTTGTCAGATTTAAACCCCGAAGAAACGGCTTTGGTTATTGTAGACATGATAAACGGTTTTGTAAGGGAAGGAGCATTGCAAAGCCCGCGGGCTGAAGCATTGATACCTGAAATTTCAAGACTTTCGGAAGCATGTGATAAACATAAAATTGCAAAAATCGCCTTTGCAGACAACCATACCGGTCTGTCCCCTGAATTTGATTCCTACCCGGAACACTGCCTGGCCGGAACATCTGAAAGTGAAATAGTTGATGAATTAAAAGAAATCGGAGGTTATTTGCTTATTCCCAAAAATTCAACCAACGGTTTCCATGAGGAAGAATTCCGGAAATGGCTGGCACAGAACCAGGGTATTAATACATTCATTGTCACCGGCGTTTGTACGGATATTTGTGTTCAGCAGTTTGCAATAACCTTAAAAACCTGGTTTAACAAAATGAACAGAAAATCAAGAGTAATTGTTCCTGCTAATGCGGTGGATACCTATGACCTGGGCGTGCATGATGCCGAACTGGCTCATATTATGGCTTTGTACAATATGAGCATCAATGGAATTGAGCTGGTTTCAAAAATAGAATGATGCAGTACTGACTTTTTATATGTTATACAGACGGGGTGTTTTCTGAATGTATAAGGCATTGATTGTCGATGATGAGCCGTCTGTTCTTGAAGGGTTAAGGATAATGGTACCCTGGGAAACGGTGGGCTTCGAAGTTTGTGCTGAAACTCAGAATGCCCAGGATGCTCTGCTGAAAGTACAGGAGCACCGGCCCCATTTGCTTATAACAGATATCCGCATGCCGTTTAAGAGCGGACTGGAGCTTATTAATGAAGTCAGAAAGATGAACCTGGATATAGAATTTGTCATACTGAGCGGTTATTCAGAATTTGCTTATGCCCAGGAAGCAATACGGCAGGGGGTGAGTTATTACCTGCTCAAACCCCTTGACCGGGATGAGATTATAATCGTTCTGAGAAATATAAAAAACAAGCTTGATAACAGATTCTTGGCCGAATACGGATTTACCCGGGAGGAAATTGAACTGTTCAGAAAAAGCCGCAGCATGCATGAAGTCAATACGTCTGATTCCTGCGGGAGTCAGGAGGATGCATGGAAATTCACATGGGAAAGTTTTGACGAGGAACTTACCCATGCGCTTCAGCTTATGAATTATCAGAATGCCAGGAAATTGATTGATAAACTATTCAGTTTCATAAAAACAAGGGATATCAGCCTGCCTGAAGTGCGTATTATCGTAAGCAGCTGTATTTATCACATCTTGCGTATAGCTTATGAAAAAAACATAAAAATAAATTTTATTCTTCCTGATGAAATAAATGAAGAACTGAGCCTGGAGGAACTTAAAAGCTTAATTGTAGGACTGATATCCAAGACAATAAACCTGATGATTGAAAACAGAAAAATAAACTCGAAAAGTTATTTATACAGGGTAAAATCGTACATAGACGAGAATTACAGCCAGGATCTCAAAGTATCCACTCTGGCAAAAATGGAATTCATGGAAGCTGGCTACCTGGGTGAAACCTTTGCAAAACAGTTTGGATGCAGCATAAATGAATATATACACCGGGTCAGGATAAACAGGGCAATGGAACTGATACGTACAACGGACATGAAGCTGAATGATATTGCTTTCGCAGTAGGTTATAAGAATTATAACAATTTCTTTGCAAATTTCAAAAAAATCGCCAATATAAAACCTACCCAGTTCTATGAAAGGTATTCCGGATGTTTCAAAAAAGCATAGACTATTATTTCATGTCAATGCGCATTACTATTTCCGTACCCTGTCCGAGAACGCTGTTTATGGAGAAATGGAACCTCTTGTCATAGCTCATAAGCATGCGCCTGTACACATTCATGATACCTACACCGCTTCCCGTTTCACTTTCGGGTTCGCTTTCCGATTCAATGTCAGAGTTCGGATCATTGAGTTTCCTTAAGATTTCCTCGACTTGCTTCTTATCCATGCCTGCACCGTTGTCCTTTACCGATATGACAAGGGATCCGGATTCGATTTCTGCTGTAAGGGTCAGCTTCCGCCTGTCATCCATTGACGCCTGAAGACCATGCTTGCAAGCATTTTCCACAATGGGCTGTATGCTCATCTTGGGAATCAGGAAATTTGATTCGATAACTTCCGGACTGATATTAATTTCATATTCAAATTTCCCGCCGAACCTGAATTTTTCAATTGCCAGGTATTTTTCAATAAAGTCGAACTCCTCCTTAACGGGGATATAGTCATTCCCGGAGATAAGAAGCCGTTTCAGCAGTTTGGACAGGCTTGATATTACATTAGCCAGTTCGGTGTAATTGTTTTTGACGCAGAAAACCAGAATGGCATTTAACGTATTGAAAAGGAAGTGAGGATCGACCTGTGCCTGCAGGTATTTGTATTTTGCCCTGATATTTTCAATTTCCATGCTTTTTTTCTGCATTTCCAGCTTGTATACAACATTAATCAGTTCATTTATATCGGTGATCATTTTGTTAAAGACTGTTATCAGCCATCCTATTTCATCCTTGCCCGGGTTTTCCAGTTCAAGAGGTTCAAAATAATTTTCACCGACTTTTTTTATGTGGCCGGACAGTGTCAGTAACCTGTAACGCATAGAATTCAAAACCGACCAGATCACCAGGACAGACAGGCCTGCAAGAGATAGAGTTATCAGCAGTATATATGCAAGGACTGTAATCTGCCTTTTGTTAATCTGGTTCTTGTCGAAAATTCCATATATACTCCAGTCGCTGAAATATGGAGCAGTACCTATGGATTTATAGAGAATGAAATATTTTTTTTCGGAAGGCAGCCTGAGAAACTGGAGATCATTGCTTGTGTTTGTATGCTGGGTGCCCCAGAAAATTTTATTGTCACCGTATATCAGGTAAGTGTCAATGCTTTCACCCTCCGAATTTAACTCAGATATAATCCGGTCAAGCTTTAATTCTATATGCAGGTAATTTACTGCGTTATTGAGAAAATCCTCGGATCTTACTTTCCGTATAATGGTAATCCTGTTTGCGGGCGGAATAACCGATATGGTGGTGGAATAGGGGTAAATGGTGAAATCCGAGCTGTCGGATGAAGCCAGGATGTACCATTCTTTCTCCTTTGTTTCTTCATCCAATACACGGAAATGGTCGACGTTGATAAAATCGGGATTATCGATATACAGGGTTATTGATGCAATGTCAGGATTGCTGACGAGATACATGTTGAAGCGGTTCCTGAGAAAGTGCCAGTATATATCATAATGCTCAACTGGGGTTGAAAATTTCCTGGACAGGTCCTGGCGGATGGTTACATCTGCGTTAATCTGGTTTGCCACGTTGATTGCGGTTTGTGTAAGCAGATTAAAATTGCCGGATATTTTTTCAAAGGACTGGTCAAGGTAATAAATGGTATTTATCCTGATTTCATTTGACGTAAACGATACCCAGACAATTGCTCCGACAATTATGGGAACGATAATGCCCATGATATAAATCATGATAAACTTTCGCCTGATACTGATATTGTCAAGTATGTGCATGAGTTTTTTCATCGGGAACTCCTTCCGGACTAAGAATATTTTCTTTTATAGTCTGATGGGAGTACACCTGTAAGTTCCTTGAATTTTCTTATAAAGTAGCCGTAATCGGAATAGCCTACTTCTTCGCAGACTGCCGTGATTTTCATGTTACTGCCCGCAAAAAGCATTTTGGCATATTCTATTCTGAGAGAATTTATGAAGTCATTAAATTTCTGACCGGTTTTCTTTTTTACGATTCTGCTCACGATTATAGGAGGAATTGAGAATTTCTCTGATATATTCTGTATACTCATGTTTTTCCTGCAGCAGTTGGATTTGATATAGTCCATTATTTCGCTTTCAAGCAGAACAATTGATTTATTGGCATTACGGTTAATCTTATCAAAAATATATGTACACAGTGCAATGGCCGATTTTTTGCATTCCTGTGTTTTCTTACCTATTTGATCTATAAAATCGAGTATTAGATTCCCTGCTTCAATGCCGTATGCAGATGCTGTTTTTCCCGTAATTCCGGCAAGCCTGTACAGGCATATAAGGTCGCCCAGGCCGTTATCCACATTTTTGTTCAGCTCACTGAAAAAGGATTCAACGGCATTAACAACCTCATCGAAATCATTGCCCTTTATTGCGTCGATAATATTATCAAAAAATTTCTCAGGAATTACTGAACCTACCTTTGTAATCTGGTCCTTAAATACATTCTTTCCGTGCATATCCTCATAACATACTACATTGTCTTCGGGCTGAAGGAGATGGTATGTATAAAGCTGTTCAATTTGTCTGCTGCAGATATTTATGCTTTCAGGTATTTCAGCGTCGGATACACCGCTAATCAGCGCACTGAAACTGTGGACTCCGAAATCATTGGGATTTATATTGCTGAAGCCTTCTTTGATTTTTTCAGAAAGTTCAGTATAATCCAGGAAGTAATCCATTCCGTCGTTCAATATAAGAATATAGTTTCCGTTCCCGTTGTAGAAAATACAGTTCTCGTTTCTGATACCGGTGATATCGAGGAGCAAATCATATATTCTGCCGTTTGGATTGGTTTTTGTGTTTAATGTTATAAAACGAATAATCCGCACTTTCGCTTTTTGTGGTATTTCAAAAATAAAATGCGCTTTTCGTTTGAGCTTTTCACCTGTTTTTCCGCTTATTATTTCGTTATACAGCTGGTTGGCGGTGAAACGGATAAGTTCAAGGTTTTCCTGGCTGGTTCGTTTTTCATTTTCTATAATTTCCGCAATCCTGGAAAGCTCAGCCGAAAGCTCTTCGGAATCCAAAGGTTTTGTCAGGTAACCGATAGCACCTAGCTGCATGGCTTTCCGGGCATAGGAAAAGTCGCTGTATCCGCTCAGCATAAGAAATTTAGGCATAGGAGACATACTTGCCCTTAATTTTTCCAGAAGTTCCAGCCCGGTTAAGCCCGGCATTCTTATATCGCATATGACAAGATCGGGGTGTTTTTCACGGATAATCGGTAAAGCCGTCAGCCCATCCGCTGCTTCGCCTACTATTTCATAGCCTTCTTTTTCCCAGTCAACAAAAATCTTCAAACCTTCCAGAACGGATGGTTCGTCGTCCACAATTACTGCCTTGAGCATTTCGCCCAGCCCCTTGAAAAAATGTCCAATATTGATCCCAAATTTTATAATTTACATTCCTGAAACGATAAAATATATTTAATGTGCAATAGTGATTATACACTAAACGCAGGGACCCGTCAAATTAACCATTTAGCCGTATTGCCAGTAAATTCTATTAATTAAATAATGAAAGGGAGGATATTATGAAAAAAACTCTTACTCTGTTATTGGCAATGCTGCTTGTGCTGACTCTTGTTGCATGCCAGCCTGCTTCAAAACAGGTAACACCTACACCTGCACCGAGCAATCAGAGCGGCACCGGAACAGGAGGAAGCCAGCAGACTTCAGGCTTGCCCGTGCTTTCACCCGATAATCCTGTTACAATCAGTGTCTGGACAATGACAAACAGTTCAGCACCGGCTTCTGACAACAAGCTTACCAAACTGCTGAAGGAGCGTCTTGGTGTAACAATCAACTACGAAATTATTCCGCCCGAAAATGCAGACCAGAAAATAGGCGTACTGCTTGCAGGCGGAGAATTTGCTGATTTGATGGGTACCACTGACCTGAATATCCGCTTGATCAGAGGCGGAGCACTTATTCCTCTTGATGACTATCTGACAGAGGACAAGGCAAATCTGCTTTACGAACATGTAAGACCGTACTGGAACCGTCTTGCCACAGACGCAGGTGACGGAGAAAAACACATTTACGTATTGCCCAACTACAACCGTTACTACGGCGAAATTGTCGGAGGTACACATTACGGAGCATCCGGCTTCTGGATTCAGAAACATGTGCTTGAAGAACTGGGATATCCGAGTCTTGAGAATATGACCCTCGAAAGATATTTCCAGATGATCGAGGAATATATTAAGAAATATCCGACAATTGACGGAATGCCGACCATTGGTTTTGAACTGCTCTGTGCACCGGGAAGAGAATGGGTTCTCACCAACCCGCCGCAGTATATTGCAGGGCATCCCAACAACGGTGGCGTTATAGTTGATGAAAACAATGTGGCTACCATATTTGCAGATAAGGAAATAGCCAAGAATTATTACAAGTTCCTGAACCTGATGAATGCTAAAGGTCTTATAGACAGAGAATCATTCACACAGACCAATGACCAGTATCTTGCTAAGCTTGCTACCGGCCGTGTTCTCGGCATGTACGATCAGCGCTGGGCTTTCGGACAGGCACATGACTCTCTTGTTGCAGAAGGCAAATACGAACGTACATGGGTATCCACAATGCCGGTTTATGAAGGTTGCACACCTTACTATGCAGACAGGGAAGTTATGAATATTAACCAGGGTTACGGAATTTCCGTTTCATGCAAGAATCCTGATGTAGTTGTATCATTCCTGAATACAATGATGTCTGAAGAATGGCAGAAGATCTTCACCTGGGGTATTGAAGGCGAAGACTACTTTGTCGATGAAAACGGAAGATTCTACAGAACTCCTGAACAGAGAGAACAGCAGAATGATCTCGTTTGGAGAAGCAAGAACAGGCTGGAAGCTCTCTATGACAATATGCCGAAACGCCAGGGTACATATTCCGATGGTAATGCTGACAGCCCTGGTAACCAGCCCGAAGAATTCTTCGATTCGTTAAGCGATTATGACAAGAACTTCCTGACCTCTTATGGCAAGAAGACATGGAGAGAATTCCTGAATCAGCCGCCTGATAACCCTGTATATTATCCTTGCTGGCAGATTGCTCTGCCTGACGGAAGCGAAGCCCAGGTGGCAAGCCAGCAGCTGACCGACCTGGCAGTACAGTACCTGCCCAAGATTATCATGGCTGATCCTGCTGATTTTGAAAACATGTGGGCACAGTATATGAACGAGATTAAGAAGGTCAATGTTAAAGCTTACGAAGATGCGATTAATGAAGGAATTCAGCAGAGAATCAGAGAATGGGGCGGCGGCAGGTAAGACTGACTTGTGAGACTTGCCGGAAGGGGATGGCTTTCATCCCCTTCCTTAAAAAATTATGGGGGTATAATATGGCGACAAATCCTCTTGTTCAGCAAAACAGGAAAAAAATGGTCTGGAGCACTATAGTGGCTCAGCGGGAGCTAATTATAATGAGCATTCCGCTTCTTTTGTATAAAATTCTTTTTTCATATGTGCCGGTTATAGGCTGGACAATGGCATTCCAGAACTATAAACCTGCCCGGAAAAGCTTTTTTAACCAGGAATGGGTCGGTTTTGACAACTTTGTCAAACTTTTTACCGGAATAAACGGAGAACGGTTTTTAAGGGATTTGCGCAACACCATCGGACAAAGCTTTTTAACTCTTATTATTGGTTATTTAGGTTCGATAAGCCTTGCACTGCTGCTTAACGAAGTGAAAAATGTCAAGTTCAAGAAAATTGTCCAGAACATAACCTATATGCCGCACTTCCTTTCATGGATTATAGTTGCGGGGCTGGTTTCAACAATGCTGGCCATTCCTACAAGCGGCGGCATTATCAATGATGTGCTGATAAGGCTGGGATTAATAAAAGAACCGATAATGTTTTTGTCCGAACCTAAATATTTCTGGTGGATTGTGGCTTTCTCGAACTTGTGGAAGGAAATGGGATGGAATACCATTATATATCTGGCTGCTATGACGGCCATTGACCCAACGCTATATGAAGCGGCTGTAATAGACGGTGCAAACCGGTATCAGAAAATGTGGCATATTACATTGCCGGGTATAAAATCTACGATTGTTGTTCTGCTTATTATGAATGTGGGACATATACTGCAGGCCGGATTTGAAATTCAGTATTTCCTGGGTAACGGTCTTGTTGTTGAAAGAGCTGAGATAATTGACATTTTCGTACTGAGGTATGGTATACAGATGGGAAATTATTCCCTTGCAACTGCAGCAGGTATATTCAAAACGGTTGTGAGTGTTATCCTGATTTCAATTGCCAACTTCATAGCCGGTCGCCTCGGCGAGGAGAAACTGATATAGGAGGCGGGGACGATGAGTGTGAGAAGCAGAAAAAGAATAGACGTGGAAAACATTATTTTTACAACACTGAATTACCTTTACCTGATTTTTCTCTGTGTTGTAATGTTATATCCCATGCTGAATACGCTTGCTGTTTCGTTCAATGACCCGCTGGATACCGTCCGGGGTGGTATTTATATCTGGCCCAGGAAATTTACGTTATATAATTACTATGTTGTATTTAACATGGATACTATTTACAATGCGTTTTATATTAGCGTAACAAAAACAATAGTAATAGTTATAACAAACCTGTTTTTTACTTCCATGCTTGCATACACGATAAGCAGAAAAGAGTATATTTTTGCAAGGTTTATAACCGTCGTTTATGTACTGACCATGTATTTTGACGCAGGTCTCATACCGAATTACCTGCTTATTAAATCCCTGGGCATGATCAATACTTTCAGGGTTTATTGGATACCTCATATTGTAAGTGCATTTAATCTTATTGTTATGAGAACATATATTAAAACCATACCTGAAAGCCTGATAGAATCGGCTAAGATTGACGGTGCCCGGGAATTCCGCATATATGCGCAGATTATACTGCCGCTGATAACGCCGTGCCTTGCGACAATAGCCCTTTTTGTTGCGGTTGGTTCATGGAACTCATGGTTTGATACATTCCTGTACAACTCAGGAAGGCAGGACTTATCAACATTGCAGTATGAGCTTCAGAAACTTCTTGCCAGCACAATGACGGCCGGTACCCGCGGTGCACAGGCAGGAGTAACCGAAGCAGGACGGGCGAATGTAGGCGGATCAAACGTTACCACACCGCAGTCCCTCCGTGCAGCTATCACAATCTTTACAGCCGTGCCTATACTGCTGGTTTATCCGTTTCTGCAGAGATACTTTATTCATGGATTGGCAATAGGCAGCGTCAAAGAATAATATAAATTTTTTCCTTAAAGTGGACTGTTTGCCCTCCCGAGTCCACTCTTTTTTGTTTTTTTACATGACATAGAAATTCTTTGACGTTTTTGCCTTATATTTTATAATATTTAACAAAAAAACCAATTAAATTTCCAGGGATTCTAATTAACGGAGGTGGTTTTGAGTGGTTTCATACAATAAGTGTAAAAAAGTTGCATCAATTATATTGTCATTATCGCTTATTTTCACCCTTTTGCTTGTACCGACGGCAAGTGCCGAAAACGTGGTTTATCATGAAAGCTTTTTGAATGGCACGGGTGCTGCGGTTCAGTCAGGCGGTGCGAAACTGACGCATGTTACAGGCAAGATATTCGACAATAATGAAGACGGAGCGGCCCTGTACATATCCAACAGGGTGAACAACTGGGATGCTGCCGATTTCAGGTTTGCCGATATCGGACTGAAAAACGGGAAAACATATTTGATTACGGTAAATGGATATGTCGATCCGGATACAGATGTACCGAACGGTGCGCAGGTATGGCTCCAGACCGTCAACAGCTTCGGCTGGTGGGGCGGCGTCGACATGAAGGCCGGAGAAGCTTTCACTCTGAAAGGTACATATACGGTTGATACGAATGCTGATACAAGTCTGCGTATTCAGTCGAATGATGCCGGTGCTTCGGTACCGTTCTATATAGGCGAAATAATTATTACCGAACTGGATGTGCAGGGGGACACGGAAGAGAAACAGCCTGCCGTTCCCGCAGAGGATTTTTCAACCGTAACGTTTGAAGATCAAACCACAGGAGGTTTTACCGGCAGGGCAGGAACGGAGATTCTTACCGTTACCGATGAAGCAAACCATACTGACGGAGGTAAATATTCGCTGAAGACCGAAGGCAGAACCAGTACATGGCATGGACCTTCACTGCGCGTGGAAAAATACGTGGAACAGGGGAATGAGTATAAAGTTTCAGTTTATGTTAAACTGATTTCACCGGAAAGGGCACAGCTTCAGCTGTCTACTCAAATCGGCGAGGGTGCCGGAGCAAGTTATGTGAATATTGCAAGTAAAGCCGTTACCACCAGCGACGGATGGGTACAGCTTGAAGGAACATACCGCTATAACAATCTGGGCGGTGGTTATCTGACAATATACGTTGAAAGCACTGACAGTCCTGAAGCATCATTCTATATAGACGATATCAGTTTTGAACCCACGGGTGCAAAACTGGAAGGAATTGAGAAGGATCTTAAACCCCTGAAGGAAGTATATAACGAAGATTTTCTTATCGGAACTGCTATTAACCTGCATGATTTTGAAGGAATAAGGTTTGAACTGCTTAAAACCCACTTTAATGTGGTAACAGCGGAAAATGCAATGAAACCCAGCGAACTGCAGCGTGAAAAAGGAAAGTTTACCTTTGAAGCGGCAGACAAGCTTGTTGATTCTGCAATCAATGCCGGGATGAAAGTGCACGGGCATACACTGGTTTGGCATCAGCAGTCACCTGACTGGATGAATATCTCGGACGGTGCCGGGGATGATGCCGTTTACCTCAGCAGGGAAGAAGCGCTTGAAAATATGAGAAATCATATAAGAACCGTAATGGAGCATTTCGGAGACAGGGTTATTTCATGGGATGTTGTAAACGAAGCCATGAATGACAATCCGTCAAATCCGTCCGACTGGAAAGGTTCACTGCGTAAATCACCATGGTATTATGCCATCGGCGAGGATTACGTGGAACAGGCCTTCCTTGCTGCAAGAGAAGTATTGGATGATCATCCTGAATGGAACATCAAGCTTTACTACAATGACTACAATCTTGACAACCAGAGAAAGGCAGAAGCCGTTTACAACATGGTAAAAGAGCTTAATGAAAAATATCAGGAAACCCATCCGGGCAAACTGCTGATCGACGGAATAGGGATGCAGGGACACTATTCTGTAAACACAAATCCGACAAACGTTGAACTGTCACTGGAAAGATTCATTGAACTGGGTGTGGAGGTAAGCATAACAGAGCTGGATATCAGGGCAGGAAGTGATTACCGGCTCACTGAGAAAGATGCGGATACCCAGGCTTATCTGTATGCTCAGTTGTTCAAGATTTTCAGTCAGTATTCCGACAATATAGCCCGTGTTACATTCTGGGGAATGGATGACGGTACAAGCTGGAGGTCTCCTGAGAATCCTCTGCTGTTCGATCGTGCTTTAAAGGCAAAACCAGCATATTATGCCGTTATTGATCCTGATAAATACATTGAGGAACATAAACCCGAAACAAGAGAAGCAAACAGGAGTTATGCTGTTTACGGAACTCCTGTAATTGACGGTAAGATTGACGAGGTATGGAACGAAGCCCCTGAACTTCCGATTAACAGGTACCAGACTGCGTGGAACGGTGCTAACGGTACAGCAAAAGTCCTGTATGATGAGAATAACCTGTACGTTTTGTTCAACGTAAAGGATACGCAGCTTGACAAAGGAAGCCCGAACCCGTGGGAACAGGATTCGGTTGAAATCTTCATTGACGAAAACAACGCCAAAACGTCATTCTACCAGGATGATGACGGTCAATACCGTGTAAATTATGAAAATGAAACTTCGTTCAATCCTGAAAGCATCGCTGAAGGTTTTGAGTCGGCAGTGGAAGTATCGGGTACCAATTATACCGTGGAAGTAAAAATACCGTTCAGAACGATCAAGCCTACGGGTAACATGCAGATTGGCTTTGATTTGCAGATTAATGACGGTAACAACGGTGCACGCCAGAGCATAGCTACATGGAACGATCTCACCGGAAACGGATGGCAGGATCCTTCGGTTTTCGGTATTCTGACATTGAAAGCCGCAAAACCGGTTACCCGCGGAGAAGCGATTGTTAAGATTATGAAAGCGTATGGCATGGAACCTGCGGAACACTGGAGCGATAACTTTGAAGACGCTTCGGGTGAATTTGCGGGATACTACGCTAAAGCCAAAGAAACAGGTTTTGTCAAGGGTATTGGCGGCAATAAGATAGGTGCAGACATTCCGCTGACAAGAGAAATGCTGTTCACTCTTATTTATAATATGGAATGTTTAACAGGAGAGATGCATGATATAGATACCTCGGACATAGATCTTACAGGTTTTTATGATTATAACGAATTGTCAGAGTGGGCTGAAAAAGCTGTAAAGGCATTGATCAAATCAGGCAGACTCAGGATTAACGGTGACTTACTGCCGAAATCATATGTGGATGCAGAAGAATTGCAAGCTGTTTTATTGAAATGACTTTTTCCATTAACTTTATACAAAATAATATAAAAAAAATAATATTTTTAGTTAATTTTTCGTTATTTATTGACAATCTTTTTTTTTTTATTTATAATCAAATTATAATTTATAAATTATAATTTATAATTTATTAAATTAAGGGGATTCAAATGAAGCATTTAAGTTTAAAAGAAAGGTCATACTTGATTATCAAGGAAAAAATACTAAATGGCGATTTTGAACCGGGAAGCAGAATAAGGGAAGATATTCTGGCTGAGGAAATTTCTATAAGCAGGACACCTGTAAGGGAAGCAATTAACCTTCTGTCTGCTGAGGGTTTTCTTAATAATATTCCAAGAAAAGGCATTTTTATGATAGATCCTACTAAAGAAGAGATTATTGACATGCTTGAAGTGAGAATTGTTCTTGAGTGCCTGGCTGTAGAAAAATTTATTGATGTGATGAAAAATGAAGATATATCTGCTCTTGAAAATATTCTGGATGAGTTTAAAGAGGCACTTGAGAAAGAAGACTATAAGAAATGCAATAAGTTGGACAGTGCTTTTCATATGACAATTGCGAAAACCGTTGGAAACAAAATGCTGAGTAAGTTTTTAAGTGAAATTGATGATTTTATGCAAATTGCCAGGTACATAGAAAAAAAAGCGGACTCAAAGGCCAAGAATGAAAAAACTTTGCAGGAACACAGCAAAATTCTTAATTATATTAAAGAACGTGACAAGGCTGCTGCAAGGCAGGCAATAATAGAAAACATCTGGACAATGAAGAAGAATCTCAATATTGATAAGTGATAGAGGAAATATATACATAAAATGTATTTATTTCTTAATTATATATGCAAAATTAGGAGGCAATTTAAATGACTGAATCAATGCGTAAGTTTATGAAGGTGGGTATTATCCAATTTATGGCATACCCCGCGACAGATGACAAATCCATTCTTGATTCCATTCGAAAAATTGCGGTAGATGATTATTTTGATGCCATCGAAATTACTCATATTAAAAATCCTGAAACAAGAAAACAAGTAAAAAAGATGCTGGAAGCTTCTCATATGACTGTTGCATTTGGAAGTTCTCCTTGTTTGCTGTCGGAAGGTCTTAATGTAAACAATACGAATGAAAAAGAGAGACAGCGTGCGGTACAGGTTTTAAAGGAAAAAATTGATGAAGCATATGAAATGAACGCTGTTGGTTTTTCATTTCTAAGCGGAAAATACGATGCCTCAAAAAAGGAAGAAGCTTTTAAAGCACTGGTAGAATCGACACACGAATTATGTGAGTATGCAAAGTCTAACGGTAATATTCGTATTATTCTTGAAGTTTTTGATTATGATATTGATAAGAAAAGTCTCATAGGCCCTGCAGAACTGGCGAAAAGATATGCGGAGGAAATAACGAAATCACATGATAATTTTGGACTTATGGTTGATTTAAGCCATATTCCGCTTCTGCGAGAAACAGTTGAAGAATCCATCTTGCCTATAAAGGATTATATTGTTCATGCCCATATGGGTAACTGTGTTGTAAAAGACCCGTCTTTGCCTGCATATGGTGATATGCATCCGAGATTTGGCTTTCCCAATGGAGAAAATGATGTAAATGAGCTGGTAGAGTATCTCAGAGTACTTAAAAAAATAGGCTTCTTAAACGAAAAAAATCCGCCTATCGTGAGTTTTGAAGTAAAACCGTATGGCGACGAAGACCCGGATATTATTGTCGCAAATTCAAAAAGAGTATTAAATGCTGCCTGGCTGCAAGTATGATATAGAGATAATTTAAATTTGATTTCTTTGCAAAAGCTTTAAAACATAATAAACCCTTACTGTAAGCTCCATATTATTTTGGGTACCCAGTTAAATTTAAAAAAGTGTTTATTTAAAGAATGCATTTCCAATTAAATTTATGAATAAAGGGGGGGATAAGGAAATTACTGGTGAAAGCCAGCTCTAATCTTTCTTTTATTTAAAACTGTTAGGGGGAGTAAATTATGAAAAAAGGGAAATTTGGTTTATTATTAATTGTTGCAGTCTTAATTGTAACAATGATTGTTGGGTGCGGCGGAAAACAGACATCTCAGGCGCCTGGAAATTCAGATTCAACCAATAAGGGTGACACAAAACCAACTGATACTGCTAAACCAAATGACAGTGAATTTTCAGGAACCATTACCATGCTTATTGACGCAGCAAATAAACCCGGAATTGAAGCTGTATTGGCAGAGTATAAGAAACTTCATCCGAAAGTAAATATTGAGTATATTATCTGGGAAACCGTAACTGACTTTGAAACAATGATGACGAACTACATTGCAACCAATACGCTTCCTGATATGTATTTGTCTCAGGTGGGTGTTGTTCAGCAACAGTATGCTGCAGAAGGATATCTGTTACCGCTGGATGACCTGAATATTGAACAGAATCTTGTTAACGGCGATAAAAGCTTAATCAAGTATAAGGGTTCTTTGTATGCATTTCCAATGACAATCGGATATTCGGTTACTTTCTGCAACTATGATAAATTAAAGGAACTTGGAATTGAAATCAATGCAGACAATTATCCCAGATCCATGGATGAATTTATTGATTTGTTGCAGAGATGCCGTGAAGCCGGATGCATGTATCCATTCAGCGTAGCCGGTGCTGATACTTCTTCCTGTACTGCATGGCCTTTCCAATATATGTATCAGGTAGTATATGGTAAGAATCCGAATTTCTATGCAGATGTACTTTCAGGTAAGGCCAGCTGGACTGATCCTTCTTTCCTTCAGATGTTTGAAGACTATGACAGGTTAAGGGAATATATGGCTCCTGATACAATTGCAAAAACGGTCGATGCTCAGAGAGCCGACTTTATAAGCGGTGAAACAATCTTCTACAGCCAGACGGCACCTACATTGAGTTCGATTAGAAATCTGGCTCCTGATATGGATATCTTAATGCTTCCTCCTTCTTTCACAGAGAATCCTGAGGATCAGACTCTGATAAGCGGATTTGACAGCGGTGTATCTATTACGACCGGAGCTAAGAATCCTGAACTTTGTAAGGATTTCCTGAAGTTTCTTGCTTCCAAGGAGGGCTGCGAGATTTTCTGCAACAATTCTGCAAGCGTTCCTACGGTAAAGGGAGCAGAACCTAACCTTGATCCTGCATTCAGATTGATTACCGAAATTGCAAATGAAGGAAAACTTGGTAACAGTCCTATCCTTTCCAGACAGTGGATTGCAGGTTTCAAAGAATTATTAAAGGTAGGATGCCAGAATTGGCTTGCAGGTGAAGATGCAGTATCAGTTGTAAACAAGATTAGTGAAGAGCACACGAGACTAATGGAAGGCAGCCCTGAGTGGGTTCAAGAATTCCTTGCCAATTATGAGTATGTTAGATAAAGATTAATTGCTGGCTGTTTTACCATGGTACGGGTGCTGGTATTATGTACAGCACCCGTACTTTAAAAATTAGAGGTGTTCTATGGCAAAAATAACTGATGTGTATAAAATGCAAACTATAAAGAATAAAAATAAAGAGGCTTTTATTGAATTATTACTGGTCCTCCCGGCGTTTGCCTTTTATTTTGTATTTGTGGCATATCCTCTCTTTGGCGGTATTTTCTATAGTATGACCGACTGGGATGGAGTGAGGAAAAACCTAAACTTTATTGGTTTTCAGAATTATATAAAAATCTTTCAGGACGTTTATGTACTGGGACCGCTGAAGAACACGTTTATCTTTGCATTCTTCAATACAATACTTTTGAATGTTCTGGGGTTGTTAATGGCGCTCGGAGCAGAAAACGTGAGACGTGGGAAAAACGTTTTCAGGGCGTTGCTTTATATTCCCTGTGTGTTAAGTGCAATTCTTGTTGGTTTTGTATTTAACTTTATTTTTGATACACCTCTTGCAGCTCTTGGAAATCAGCTTGGAATCGAAGTTATGGCGAATAATCTTCTGGGCAGCAAATCCCATGCCCTTGCTATGGGGATTCTTGTCTCCGCCTGGAAGTCTGCAGGCTGGTATATGGTTGTATATATCGCAGGTTTGAATAATATAGATCAGGCCCTTTATGATGCAGCTACCGTGGATGGTGTAACCGGTTGGAAAAAGTTCTGGTATGTTACGTTTCCCCTGTTGGCTCCTTCTTTTACTATAAATATGGTGCTCGCAGCTGAACGTTCCTTTAAAGAATATGACCTAATGTTTGCATTAACGGGGGGAGGTCCCGGGCGTGCCAGCGAGCTTATATCCATGACCATATATAATGAGTCATTTACGAACAAGAGGGCAGGTTATGGCAGTGCATTAGGTGTTATTCTGTTTCTGATTATCCTTATTATTACATTAATACAGATGAAGTTTTTAAGAAAGAGGGAAGAAAATGCGCTATAATAAGAATAAAGAGCTGACAAGAAACAAAACATCACCAAACCGGAAGCTCTCGGATATATTTGTTACGGCGGTTATGGTTGTATTTGTGCTGTTAATTCTTTATCCCTTCGTAATTATGCTGATGGTATCACTGAAGGATACAAAGGAAGCACTGATCAACCCTAACAGTATCACGAAGGTTTTGCATTGGGAAAACTACGCGAAGGCTTGGATTAGCATGGATTATCCAAGGGTTTTTGGTAATACGCTGTATATTACTGTAATCAGTCTTGCAGGTATTATTCTCTTTTCGGGTCTTTGTTCCTATATAATTGCATGGTCAACCCGCAAGAAATTCTACAATTTTATATATTTGATGTTTATCAGCGGAATCCTGATTCCGTTTTATACAGCGTTGGTTCCGCTGACCAAGCTGATGACAGATTTACACCTGAATAATTCTATAAGCGGGATGATTTTGTATTATATCGGGCGAAATATGCCGATGTCAGTGTTCTTATATACCGGATTTGCCCGAAGTGTACCGGTGGAAATTCTTGAGTCGAGTAAAATAGAGGGTGCAAACATCTGGCAGGTATACTGGAAGATCATGTTTCCTATTATGAAGCCAATTACTTCGACAATTCTTGTTCTTGATGCACTGAATATTTGGAATGATTATTTGTTCCCAAAAATCATGCTGACCAGTAAGAATCTTCGTACCGTTACCCTTGCTCAGGCGTACTTCAGGGGTGAGAATGCAGGAATGATGAACCTGACATTTGCAGCGTATATTTTAACGGTTATTCCTGTTATTATTTTCTACTTTACATTCCAGAAATACATTGTAAAAGGTGTTGCTGCAGGAGCGGTAAAGGGATAATACATGAAATAAAATTTTATTTCTAATAAATGGAATGAACCAATTCAAATAATGAAGTACAGTCTGCACGTCAAAATTTTTTATATTAAATTTTGAATAAATTGCAGAAGTATTATGCATGTTTTGAGTCAATGCATTGGTATGTCCATAGATGTACTTCAGTTAGAGAAGAAATGAAACGAATAAACGGGGGGGAAGAAATATGAGGTTGATAAACCATGTAAATATTACCGAACCAATTCGTTTTGCATTAAGCAAAGCTGAAGCATATGATGTTGCAATAGAACTGGTTCAGAATAAGGAACTGGAATCTCAGGCATACAGGAGAACAGTCGGCGATACAATTCGGGTTGAAGCTTCAGATGATGCAGGATTTATGTATGCAATTATTGACATCTCAGATGCACTTAGAAAAAATGAGAAGATTACTGATTGTGAAGTAACTCCTTTTATTAAAAATCGCGGTATAAAATTTAATATACCGTTGGATGCAAGATGCCCCAGTTACTCAGATGCTTCAACAAGTGCAACCAAGAATATTGCCAATGTCTGGGATAAGAATTTCTGGCATGAATATCTGGACAGGATGGCAGAGAATAAGTATAATGTATTGTCTTTATGGAATTTGTCACCGTTTCCCGCGATGGTTCGTATTCCGGAGTTCCCCAATGCATATATTGATGATGTAAAAGTCAGTGCGCGGTCATTTAAAGCCGAACTTTCAGGTAAAAATATCTTTGACCAGGATCATGCGGAAAATCTCGTTACAATTAAGAAGATGACCATTGATGAGAAAATTGCTTTCTGGCGGGAGATCATGCAGTACGCTGCGGATCGGTGCATCCGTATATTTGTTTTCTGCTGGAATGTGTTTGTATATGGAACGGAAGGTTCCGGTTATGGTATTGATGAAAATCAGAACAACCCAATTACAAGAAAGTATTTCTATGCGGCTGTCAAGGCGATGATGGACACTTATCCTTTACTGGCCGGAATTGGTGTTTCAACCGGTGAGAATATGCTCTATAACGGAAGGGAACCGGATGAATCAGTACCATTTTCTCAAACTGATATAGGTTTCGTTGCTGAAACATATGGCGCGGCAATTGATGATTACCTGAAAAATCATCCTGAGCGTGATTTTACATTTATTCACCGGACACTTATGGCAAGTTATAATCGTATTATGGAAACTTATAAGAACTTTCCGCACAAGTTTGAAATGTCGTTCAAGTATTCTCAGGCACATATGTATTCCAGCACAAAACCAAACTTCATTCGCGAATTACTTGAATTGCTTAAGGATAATGCTCCTGATACAAAAGTATGGCTGACTGTCCGTAATGATGACTATTACATGTACCGCTGGGGCAGTCCGGATTTTGCAAGAGAATATCTTACCAATATGCCGACGCATTGTCTTGCCGGTTATTATATGGGAGCCGATGGGTATACATGGGGCCGCGATTACATGACGAGGAATGATAATACCCATCCTCTGTTTATTGACAGAATGTGGTATATGTTCAAAATCTGGGGACAGTTATCCTATAACATTACGCTTAACAATCAGTATTTCAAAAATGAAATTAAAGCCAGAATGGGCTTGGATGAGGATACAACTGAGAAACTGTTTGATGCATGGGATGAGGTTTCAAAAATTATTCCGGAGTTCAACTGTATTCATTGGCATGATTTTGATTTCCAGTGGTATCCCGAAGGATGCTGCATGTATCGTGTAGATCTTGACAAGATTACATTCGCAAACATTAACGAATTTGTGAGCTGTGAAGCAATTCCGTATGGAGAATATGCTTCGGTCATGGAATATGCAGAGAGTGTCGTAAACGGGACTGAACTGACAAAGATTTCTCCTAAGGATCAGGTTGAATCCATGCTTGCTCATGCAAAAAAGACGGAGAAACTTCTTGAAATCTTAAAAGATGCTTCATCAGATGCTGAATTCAGGAAAACATTGTACGATATTGAAGCTTTAATGACTCTTGGTTATTATTTTGCATTAAAGGAGCAGGCTGCGATGGCATTGGCCGTGTATCGGCTGAGCGGGGATAAGAAATACCAGGAAGAAGCGGTTGATAAGCTGAAAGGGGCACTTCCTTACTGGAAGAAATACTCCAGGATGTCTGTGGAGGCATATATTCCCCAGGTACTCACCAGATACTGCGGGAAAGTGGATGTGCAGGATTTTGATGAGCTGGCTGAGATGGACATTCTTCTTGCAAAAGAAGGATAATGTTGATTTGCTTGGATATAGCTGGTATGTACTGGTATTATTTTGTTGGCTAAGGTTCGAACTTAATTATATTACAATTTAGGAGGCATAAATAATGAAAATTGTAGTTCTGGATGGCTACACGCTGAATCCCGGTGATTTGTCATGGGAAGGCTTGGAAAAATTAGGTGAGCTGACTGTATATGACAGAACACCGGAAGATAAAATCTATGAAAGAAGTAAAGATGCTGAAATAGTCTTTACAAATAAAACGCCGCTTACGCGTGAAACTTTGTCCAAATTACCGCTTTTAAAGTATATAGGTGTTTTGGCTACCGGTTATAACGTTGTGGATATTAAAGCGGCAAAGGAGCTTGGAATAACAGTTACCAATATACCAACCTACGGAACCGATGCAGTAGCACAATATGTTTTTGCTTTGCTTCTTGAAATATGTCATCATGTATATGAACATAATAATGCGGTAAAAAATGGCGAATGGACTAATTGCCCTGATTTTTGCTTCTGGAAGTACCCGCTTATTGAACTTGCCGGGAAGACAATGGGGATAATTGGCTTGGGTAGAATAGGATACCGTACTGCAAAGTTAGCCCAGGCTTTTGGACTAAAAGTTCTTGCCTATGATGCGAACCAGAGAAAAGAACTTGAGGATGAAAACCTGAGATATGCATCGATGGATGAGTTGCTGGCAAAGTCGGATATTATAAGTCTCCATTGTCCTCTGACGGATGAAACGAAAAATATAATAAATAAGGATACCATTTCAAAAATGAAAGACGGAGTCATTATTATTAATACATCCAGAGGCCCGCTTATCTCAGAAAACGATCTTGCTGAAGCATTAAAATCAGGAAAAGTTTATGCAGCAGCAGTTGATGTTGTGTCTGCCGAACCGATAAGCAGTACGAATCCATTGCTGACTGCGCCGAATTGCATTATTACTCCGCATATCGCCTGGGCTCCAAAGGAATCAAGGTCAAGGCTGATGGATATTGCTGTATCAAACCTGAAAGCATTCCTTGATGGGAAGCCTGTTAATGCTGTGAATTAAGTATCATAAAGAATATTATCATGATGATTTTGTAAATAAAGGGGGCCGTCCACAAATAGAGTTTTGGATGGCCCTTTTTGTGCGCCGGGCATAGACTGCGTCAGGTACTGAAATATATTTATCAGCAATATAAAAAAGCTGAATGCAGATGACAATAAAGACATAGCAAGCTGTTTTATTGTTGACAAAAGCGTATATGTTTTCGGGGTGATCAAAATTATAGCAGGATCCGGAATAAGGAATGACTGGGGTGGGATAGTTGACAACAGCTTACAGGTTAATTATAATCATTATCAATATGGTAAAGGTGATGAAAGGGAGAAGTCGCCGTTCTGTCCACAGGGAGAAAGTGCCGCGACTGAGAGCGCTTTTGGATTAACAGTACGGTGAAAGGACACCCGGGAGCCTGTCGGGTGAAAGGTATTATTTCCCGTAGTCCGGCACGAGTAGTCTGCGTTAAGGACAAAAGCGGAAGTTAAAACAACTTCTAATAGGGTGGTACCGCGGGAATGCCTCTCGTCCCTTCTTTGTGGACAGAGGTTTTTTTGTTCTGAAGCGGGGCAGTATTTTATTTTTACAGGAGTGATGTTGATGTCAATAAGTGCGCCCAAAGGAACAAGAGATATACTTCCTGATGAAATATACAAGTGGTATTATGTTGAGGAAAAATTCAGGGAAATTGCCGAACGATTCGGCTATAAGGAGATCCGTATTCCTGTTTTCGAACATACCGAACTTTTTCAGCGCGGTGTCGGTGATACGACCGATATTGTCCAGAAGGAAATGTACACCTTCAATGACAAGGCGGGAAGAAGCATTACATTAAGACCGGAAGGTACCGCCGGGGTTGTCAGAAGCTATATCCAGAACGGTATGTCATCCTGGCCGCAGCCCGTTAAGCTTTTTTACAATATCACGGCATACCGGTATGAGAACGTTCAGAAAGGGAGATACCGTGAATTTCACCAGTTAGGCGTGGAATTGTTCGGCACCACCGATCCGAGCGCGGATGCTGAGGTCATATCTTTATTGCATCTCTATTTTAATGAGCTTGGGATAAAAAATCTTAAACTGAACATAAACAGTATCGGTTGTCCCGAGTGCCGCAGGAATTACAACAGGATTTTAAAAGAATATCTTGCGTCAAAGTTTGATAAGCTTTGCGGAAACTGCAGGGACCGTTTTAACAGGAATCCAATGCGTATACTGGACTGCAAGGAGGAAAGCTGCCAAAAAGAGCTTGCCGATGCACCTGCAATACTGGATTATATCTGTGAAGACTGCCAAAAGCATTTTGAAAAGGTCAAGGAAAAACTCACCGTAATGGAAATACCTTTTTATATTGACAAAAGAATTGTGCGAGGCCTGGATTATTATACCCGTACTGTTTTTGAATTTGTATCAGAGAATATAGGATCACAGGGCACGGTCTGCGGAGGCGGAAGGTATGACGGACTGGTCGAAGCCTGCGGAGGGCCTGCAGTTCCCGGTATTGGTTTCGCACTTGGCATTGAAAGGCTGTTGCTTGAAATGGAAAGCCAGAATATCGAAATTCCGCAGCCGGAAGGCCCGGATATTTTCATCGGGTATATTGGCGAAAAAGCAGAACAAATGGCTGAAAACATTGCAATGAAGCTGCGTGCCGCAGGTATCCGGTGTGAAAAGGATATTATGGGCAGAAGCGTTAAAGCGCAGATGAAATATGCCAATAAGATAAACGCCCGGTTTACCGTGATACTGGGCGACAACGAAGCTGAAAGCGGAAAGGCCGAGCTGAAGAATATGTCAACTGGCGAGAGCAAAGATATTCATTTGGACACAATAGTTGACAGACTGCTGAAATATAAGCAGGGAAATAAGGGTGAATAATCAGATATTTTCTGTGTTAAGGGAGATGAAGTTATGGCGGAGAACCTGATGGGTTTAAAACGGACTCATATGTGCGGCGAAGTAAGTGATCAGGATGTCGGTCACGAAGTTGTGGTAATGGGATGGGTTCAAAGAAGAAGGGAACTCGGAAAACTGATATTTGTCGATCTTCGTGACAGGACTGGACTTCTGCAGGTTGTGTTCAAAAGCGAACTTGACAGTGAGCTTCACAACAAGGCGCTGCAGCTCAGGAATGAGTATGTAATCGCTGTTAGGGGAATTTTACAGGTCCGCGAGGATATTAATCCGAACCTGAAGACAGGAAAATGGGAAGTTATAGCAGAAGAACTCAGAATATTAAGCAAGGCAGACACACCGCCAATTCATATTGAAGACGTGGTGGACACCAGTGAAGCCATAAGACTGAAATACAGGTTCCTGGATCTTAGGCGTCCGGTTATGCAGAAAAACCTCATGCTGAGGCATAAGGTAGCTAAAATTGCCCGCGATTATTTCGATGAAAAGGGTTTTATAGAAATAGAGACTCCGGTTCTAATAAAAAGTACCCCTGAAGGAGCCAGGGATTATCTTGTGCCAAGCCGTGTTTTTCCGGGCAAATTTTTCGCTCTTCCCCAGTCACCCCAGCTGTTCAAGCAGATTTTGATGGTTTCGGGGTTCGACAGGTATTTTCAGATAGCCAAATGCTTCAGGGACGAGGATTTGCGTGCTGACAGGCAGCCCGAGTTTACACAGATAGATCTTGAAATGTCTTTTGTTGATATTCCTGATATTCTGGATGTCTGCGAAGGATTCCTGAAGCGTGTTTTCCGGGAAGCTCTCGGAATTGAAGTAAAAACACCGTTCCCAAGAATGACATACGCAGAGGCTATGGAACGTTTTGGCTCGGATAAGCCCGATACCCGCTTTGGCTTTGAGCTCGTAAATGTAAGTGAGATTGTGAAGAACTCGGAATTTAAGGTCTTTTCAGGAGCAATCGAAGCGGGAGGAAGCGTTCGGGCAATAAATGCAAAAGGATGCGGAGCCAGGTTTTCAAGAAAGGAAATTGACGCACTTACAGAGGTGGTTAAAACATACGGAGCCAAAGGAATGGCCTGGATTGCCGTTGAGGAGGGGAATATTAGGTCTTCATTTGCAAAATTCCTCACCGAAGAGGAACTTCAGGGCATTCTGGACAAGGTTCAGGCCGAGCCGGGCGATCTTATCTGCTTCGTAGCGGACGCCAACAACAGTGTTGTTTTTGACGCCCTTGGGCATCTGCGCCTGGAAATAGCAAGAAAACTCGATCTCCTGGATGATGACAAGACAAATTTCCTGTGGGTAACCGAATTCCCGCTTCTGGAATATGATGATGAAGAGAAAAGATGGGTTGCTAAGCATCATCCGTTCACGGCACCTATGGACGAGGATATCCCGCTGCTGGACACCGAGCCCGGCAAAGTACGCGCCAAAGCATATGATATCGTGCTTAACGGTGTGGAACTGGGCGGAGGAAGTATCCGTATTCATGATCAGGAGCTTCAGAAGAAAATGTTCGGTATTATCGGTATTTCGGAAGAGGAGGCACAGAAAAGGTTCGGATTCCTGCTTGAGGCTTTCAGGTACGGAACACCGCCCCATGGCGGTCTGGCCTTTGGTCTTGACAGAATGGTCATGCTGATGGCAAAGTGTGATTCATTGCGTGATGTTATAGCATTCCCGAAAGTACAGAATTCTTCATGCCTGATGACAGGGGCTCCTGACTTTGTGGATCAGAAACAGCTTGATGAACTGCATATTAAGACGGTGGATGCAGAAAATGAAAAATGATAATTTAAAAAAGGAAATAATCGACTGGCTGGTGCATATCGCACTGGCCATTGTCATAACTTTGGCAATTACGAATTACATAGCCCAATTCACGATGGTCAAAGGGAATTCTATGCTTCCTACACTGCAGGATAACAATATCCTGGTTATAGAGAAACTTACGCTGCGTTTTGGCACGATAAAACCCGGAGATATTGTTGTGGTCAGAATACCCGATATGCTGGGCAAGGGAAAGACCTATGCCATTAAAAGGGTAATTGCCATAGGAGGCCAAAAGGTGGAAATAAAGGACGGAAAAGTATATATTGACGGCAAGGAACTGCACGAAGACTATATAAACGGCGGTGATACATTTGCCACGGGTGAATTCAGCAGCATGGTCGTTCCGGAAAACTGCATTTATATTCTCGGCGATAACCGTCTTCCGGGGGCAAGCAAGGACAGCAGGACTTTCGGACCGGTTGAGCAAAGCAGGATTGCCGGAAGAGTGGTCTTCAGGATTTTTCCAATAAGTAAAATAGGACCCATTGACTGATAAAAACCTTCAATACCGTTATATTATTACCGGTATTGAAGGTTTGTTTTTTGTGTTCAGGAAGAATATACGGCCTCTAATAAACGGGATTTGGCCGGAAATTAATCTGGTAATTTCGGTGAGCATCGGCGCATGGAAGGCAAATGTCTTTTAATAATTATTAAACAAGCCTATAAGCGGAAAGATTGTGTTTTTATGGGTGACATACTGGAAGATAAAGGTTATAATATAAATTAACAGGAAAACACATTTGCTGAAAAAAAAGCATATTAACTGAATACAGACCCATGCATGAAGGCATAAAAACCGGTAAAATGAGGGTATTTTCCGTCTTTTGAAAGAACTTCTTAATCCTGAGCAATGATATATGATTTTGAACAGCAGTTTTATCGTATCGGCGTACTTGGAATGAAAAGGAGGTAAGAATGAAAAATGAATGATGAAGCGCTTCGGGAACTGAAAAGAGAAATGCTGAAAGAAATTGACAGCTTAAAGCGTGAATATACGTCATTCAAAAGACGCATAAGCGTTATTGCGAATATTTTTGTTCCCGGAATCGGATTTTTCCTGTATGGCCGTTCATACGTGAAGGGTATTGTAACATTCTTCCTTTTTGTTCTGTATAACCTTTTTTATCGTTACATAATTATGCCCAATCTGGGAGATACATTTTTCTACATTTTATGTTATATCCCTGCCATAATAATCTGGATTGCGAGCACCAGTATGGTCGGAGACCTGAATGATTGACAAAAATGCGATAAGACATGATTGTCTGGTAATGTCAAGTTACATAAATCAATGAAATTATTTTTTTGCATGAAAGCAAATAACTGTTTTGTTGCTTTTCGTCAATGGAAATAGTTGTTTCAATATGCTATAATGGAAACAACTGCTTGCACTTTTAGCCGGCATATAAATAATAAAATGGTGTTAATTCACCGGGTGAAAAAAGATAATGCCGCGTATTGCAAATATAGCAGCTAAAGCTGCAATATTTTGCACTATTGTTTTTATGCTGCTCATACTGTACCAGAATATTGAGGTTGTTATAGAATCCGAATCATACGGGGTATTTGGATGGCTGGGCGCAGTTACGGCTGTTTTCGGAGTCCTGATTTTATTTACGAAATTTGTCTCATCGGAGAAAACATACATAATACTGATTCTAGCAGCAAGCCTTTTCTGCCGTTTCAGCTTTGCTTTGCTTGTGCAGACGCCCGTTGACGGTGATTTTCTGCTGATATACAATGCGGCAAAGGATGTAATTGCAGGCAATAAATCGTGGCTTGAAAAACCTTTTTTTTCTAACTGGGGCTACCTGGTTCCGTATGTATACTATGAAGCCCTAATCATGAAGCTTTTTGGATCGGATTTTGCGCTGAAACTGCTGAATATTGCCTTTATGGTCGCTACCAATATGCTTGTTTACCTTGTATCCCGTAAGCTTACAAGCCCGCGAAATGCGTTCACGGCCGCTTTATTTTATGCAGTTTATCCTGCACCGGTGTTGCTTTCCACTGTTTTGACAAATCAGCACATATCCCTTATGTTTTTTATGCTTAGCGTTTATTTCTATATTGATGCAGATTCTTCGCGAAATCACGCACTGCTTTCGGGACTGTTTTTATTCCTTGGTAACCTGATGCGCCCGGAAGCTATTGTGATAATTGCTGCAATGGTGGTTCATACGCTTGTTAAGACTGCGGGAAATCCCGAATGGATACATATAAAGAATAAGCTGTCAGGAACACTTACTGTGTTAGCTGTTTTTGCAGTTCTGACGGGATTATCCGCGTCATTGTTCAGGGTTACCGGAGCGGCTCCGCACGGTATTTCGAATAACCGCCCCGAATGGAAGTTCGTTCTGGGGCTGGATACTGATTCAAAGGGCGTATATAATGAAGAGTATGCCTATATATTATCGATTTCGGATTCAGAACTCAGGGAAAAGGAAGCAGGAAAAATAATTTCCGAATCCCTGAGGAAATGCAACAGCATATCATTGTTTTTCCTGGAAAAGAGCAAAATGATGTGGGCCAATATGGAAACTGACTCCTGGTCATTAAGGCATATACAAAAAGACAGGCCGTTATGGGAGCAATACCCTGACTTTACATATAAGAAAGCAATAGACAACATTATATATTTTGATAAGGCCGTTTACATATTACTGCATATATTAACCATTATCGGCTGTATCATATTGCTTATTACCCCGGTCTCGAGGCGGCATGGCGAGTTTTTCTTCGTAATTCTTTTACTGGTAAACTACACGGTATATTTGTTTATAGAGATTCAGACCCGCTACAGGTATTTTATAATGCCGTTCTTTTTCATTCTTGCAGCATCGGCATTGAAGGGAAAACAGGGGAAAGAAGAACCCCCTGTTTCCATGTCCGGTCAGGACAATTCAAACATACCGGTATACAATTGATAATATCTGCCTTCCAGTGCGATCAGTTCATCGTGGTTCCCGCGCTCAATAATCTCGCCGTTTTCAATAACCATTATTGCATTGGCGTTCCTTACGGTGGATAGCCTGTGGGCAATGACGAATACCGTCCTTCCTTCCATCAGCCTGTCCATACCCTTTTCAATAAGCGCTTCGGTCCTGGTATCGATTGAGCTTGTCGCTTCATCAAGGATCAGAACAGGCGGAGCGGCAACAGCGGCCCGGGCAATTGCAAGTAACTGTCTCTGCCCCTGGCTTAAATTCATGCCGTCAGCGGTAATCATCGTATTATAGCCGTCCGGGAGATGACGGATGAACGAGTCTGCATTTGCAAGCCGGGCTGCTTCAAAAACTTCCTCGTCAGTTGCATCAAGCCTGCCGTAACGTATGTTTTCCATTACCGTTCCGGTAAACAGATGAGTGTCCTGAAGAACCATGGACAATGAGCGCCTTAAATCCGCTTTTTTGATGTTTTTTATATTAATGCCGTCGTACAGGATTTCGCCTTCGTTAATATCATAGAATCTGTTTATAAGATTAGTAACGGTGGTTTTGCCTGCTCCTGTTGAGCCGACAAATGCTATTTTCTGCCCGGGCTTTGCATACAGGCTGATTCCCTTTAATACCGTTTTGCCTTCTTCGTATCCGAAAACAACATTGGAGAATCGTATGTCTCCTTTCAGCTGAACATATTTTACCCCGCTGCCGTCGGGAATTTTCCATGCCCATATTCCGGTACGCCGTTCTGTTTCCCTCAGGTTTCCCGCAGAATCATATTCAGCGTTTACCAGTGTAACAACGCCGTCGTCAACCTCGGGCTTTTCGTCAAGGAGTTCAAATATGCGTTCCGCACCTGCAAGGGCCATAAGAATGGTGTTAAACTGCTCGGACATCTGTGTTATAGGCTGGGAGAACGAACGGGTGTACTGCAGGAATGACGCCAGCGAACCCAGGTCGAATCCCGTTGTTATTGACAATATTGCACCTATTATGGAGGTTATCGAGTAATGAATGTATGAAAGGTTGCCCATAATGGGTCTTAGCATGCCTGCAAAGGAATGGGCACCCTTGGACGCTTCAAACAGCTCTTCATTGAGCCTGTCAAATTTCTCCTTTGTTTTTTCTTCATGGTTAAATACTTTTACCACCTTCTGGCCCTCAATCATTTCTTCAATGTATCCGTTCAGGTTCCCGATTGCAATCTGCTGTTCCCTGAAGTATTTTCCGCTCTGTGCTCCAAGTTTTTTTATAACGAAAATCATAAGGAACAGCATGGCAACGACCACAACGGTCAATGCAGGGCTTAAAAGTATCATTGCGATAAATACGCCAATTACCGTAATACCTGATGAGAACAGGTTCACGAAACTTTGCGAAAGCATGTTCCTGATTGCATCAATATCGTTGGTATATCGGCTCATCAGTTCACCGTGGGTATGCGTGTCGAAAAACTTGATCGGAAGGGTCTGCATATGCCTGAACATATCCGTGCGCATTTTATACAGCGTGCCCACCGATATATTTATCATCAGGCGGTTGTATCCGTATGAGGCCACAATTCCGATACCGTAGATCACAGCCATTATTGCTATCATTCTCAAAAAATCCGAAAGATCGGGATTTTGCCTGCCGATTAACGGAATTATATAATTGTTGAACAATGGCTTCAGAAAGTATGTTCCTGCAATAGAAGCAAGTGAACTTACAATCACAAGTACCATTACAATTATAAGCTGGATTTTGTAAGGTCTCATGTACTCCAGTATTCTTTTAATCGTTTTTCCCATATTTTTAGGTTTGAACGGAACGTTATGCCTGCGGCCGGAATCAGGTCCTGGCATATTCAGCCACCCCTTTCAGCTGTGATTCATAGACTTCCCTGTAAATAGCGTTGCTGTTCAGAAGTTCTTCATGGGTTCCGACGGCATTTATCCTGCCGTCATCCATTACTATTATCCTGTCAGCGTCCATTACCGATGCAATTCTTTGGGCAATGATAATAGTGGTGATTTTTTCTTTTTTTAGATCCTTGTATATCCGGGAAAATAAATCCTCGCTCCTGAGGGCTTCCCGGATCTTGCTGTCAGTCGCGGTGTCAACCGCACTCGTACTGTCATCCAGTATTATGACTTTGGGTTTTTTCAGAAGGGCTCTTGCAATACAAAGACGCTGCCTCTGTCCGCCTGAAACATTCACGCCGCCCTGCCCCAGCACAGTGTCGTATCCGTTCGGGAAAGACATGATAAAGTCATGGGCCTGGGCAATTTTGCAGGCTTCAATGATTTCTTCGTCCGTCGCGTTCCCATTTCCCCATCTGAGATTATCCTTAATCGTACCTGAAAAGAGTACATTCTTCTGAAGGACCATTGCCACAGCATCACGAAGGTGTGACAGGCTGTAGTCACGCACATCCACTCCGCCTACAAGAACGCGTCCTTCGGTTACGTCATACAGCCTAGGGATAAGCTGGACAAGAGTACTTTTTCCCGAGCCGGTGCCGCCGATGATCCCTATTGTTTCACCGGGTTTAATGGAAAGGTTTATGTTTTCAAGGACAAGATTACCCTTTTTTCCGGCATAGCTGAAGGAAACGTTGTCAAAAACCACAGAACCGTCTTTTACTTCGGTGACTTTGCTTTCTTTTTCGGTTATATCGATTTTTTCCTCAAGGACTTCATTTATTCTTGTAATGGAAGCCCTTGTTATAACAAACATTACGAAAATCATTCCAATCATCATAAGAGATATAAGTATCTGGCTTATATAGCTGATAAATCCCATAAGCTGTCCGGACTGCATTTCGCCCGCAATGATCAGATTCCCTCCGAACCATGCCACTGCAAGCATACAGGCGTACATTACAAACTGCATAATCGGCATGTTCCAGATTACAATTTTCTCCGCCTTGATTTGGGCTTCACGGACCTGGTTTGCAATATCACAGAATTTTTCATTTTCATAATCAGCCCGGACAAATGCCTTTACTACGCGTATTCCTATCAGGTTTTCCTGGATAACGGCATTCAGCTTGTCATATTTTTTAAGCATTGCCCTGAATTTCGGATGGGCTGCTCTGGAAATTACAAACAAAACAGTAGCGAGTATAGGTATTGCTGCAAGGAATACTACTGAAAGCCGTGCATTCAGCGTTACTGCCATTACCGTCGCCATCACCAGCATCATCGGAGCGCGAATCATCATGCGGATCATCATCATGAATGTCATCTGTGCATTGTTGACATCGGCTGTAAGCCTTGTTATGAGTGAAGCGGTTGTAAACTTGTCAATATTCGCAAAAGAAAACTCCTGTATTTTATAGAACAATCCCTTCCGAAGCTCCTTGGCATAACCCGTCGAGGCCACTGAAGCAAGCCGTGCGGCCAGAGCCCCAAAAAACAAGGACAGGATTGCCATCAGAATCATCAATATACCCATTCTGGTTATATAATCCAGATCCTTGTTTGAAATGCCGATATCCACAATATTGGCCATTATGCGAGGAATATTTACCTCAAGAATAACTTCGACGGCAATGCAGAGCGGTGCAAGTACTGCATAAATCCAGTACTTCTTGACATAACGAAAAAGCTTAAGAGTCATATCAGAATCCTTCCCTCTTTCTTCCGGATATTAACTTTTTGCGCAGTGCATGAATTGAACAAATATCAAACTCATCTGAACCTGAAAAGTATTTTTTTCTTACATTTTCCAGCAGTCTGTCAAGGTGATTTATCATAATTTCCAGTTCTTCTTCCGTAAAACCGCTGAACATAACCATGTCAAGTTCATCGAAAGCTTTTCTGCAGCGCTCGGTTAATTTTTTTCCCTTCTCGGTTATATAAAGACGTTTGCATCTCAGATTGTTCTCTGCCGTTCTTTTTTCCACGAGCCCGGCTTTTTCCATCCGCCTTGTCGACACTGCCACAGAGGCCGGTGAAATCATTAAATGTTCCGCCACTTCGGCCTGTGTACAGCCTGCATTTAGTTTTATAAATTCAAGTAAACGGAGTTGGCCGGGATGCATCGGAAAATCTATCGTCGCCTTCTGACGGATTATTCGTCTCATGAGATGAAGTTTTTCAAAACGGATAACTATATCCCTGTACTGCAGACAAATCCTCCTTCCTGAAACAAAACGCTGACTGGGTAAGGTTTCAGCGTATGCTTCAATTAGCCGTTTAATAATTAAATGCTTAATTATTATAATATTAAAAAATCAGCGTTGTCAATGGCTGGACTGTATCCCTGGGTTTTTGCGGGTTTCGGTATGTCCGGGCCGAACGGTTTGTATTTATAATGACCATATGATAAAATACTGGATATAAGTAACAAGAAATTTCTTTACGAGGGATACAACATGGGATATACAGCGGACAAGCAGCAGAAATTCTGCGATATGTTCAGCGATATACCGCTGGACGCAAGTCTGTGTGAAATATTTAAGGATTCGGTTATTTCAAGGATAATTTTTATCAAATCAACGGGACAGGTTCAGATAAATCTTGGTTTGTTCCGCCTGGTAAAAATCCAGCATATCCGTTTACTTGAAAAAGCCCTGAGCAGTTATTTCAGCACTTCGGTCAGCATAGTGCCCTGCTTCAGCAGTGAAGTCGATGATGCTGAACTTGCCGGTTTTTGCCGGGATTATCTCAGCCAGGTCATTGAATCCAGGTCAAAACATTACGGAGTCCTGATGAAGGATGCCGAATTTGAGATAACAGGGAACAAGCTGAAAATTTACCTTAAAACTCCGTGCAGAGCTATACTTCAGTCGGGGAAATGCGGCAAATATATTGAAGAGTACATAAAAAAATGCTTTAACAGGGATATTGTCGTTGAATTCGTTGATCCCCCCGAAGAGGATGCACTGAACGGTGAGTTTCTGAAAAGAAGAATGGAACTCGAAAAAGAAACCATTCTGAAGATAATCAACGGAAACGGAACAAACGGAAAAGGTGAAAGCAAGAACGGTACCGAAGCAAAAGCCGATTCAGAAAACTCGGACCTGGTGTTCGGCAAGGATTTTGATAAATCAAATACAGTGAAGATGAATGAACTGACGATTGATTCGGGCCGTGTTACGGTAAAGGGCAGGGTTTTCGGAGAAATAGAAACCCGGCTTCTCAGCAGCGGAAAAACCCTGTTTACTTTTAACATTACCGATCTGACCCATTCCATTACCGTGAAATGTTTTGCAAATAATAAACAGTTGGAAAAGCTGGAGGGAAACATAAAAAAAGGTTCATGGTTCTATGTGAACGGGGATGTCCAGTATGATACCTTCAACAAGGACATGACAATGCTGGCAAGGGGCATTGTTAAAACATCCGTTGAAGAGAGAACCGATAATGCACCCGAAAAGCGCGTGGAACTGCATGCCCATACACAGATGAGCCAGATGGATGCTGTAACACCGGTTAAAGACCTGATTGAACGCGCGGCAAAATGGGGGCACAGTGCCATTGCAATAACAGATCACGGGGTTGTCCAGGCTTATCCTGAAGCCTATGAGGCTGCTAAAAAGGCAGGAATCAAGGTAATATACGGCGTTGAAATTTACCTTCTTGGAGAGGATAAACTTGATGCCGACGGAAATATAGATTACAGGAATACCGAAACATATCATGCAATACTGCTTGTGAAGAACCAGAACGGTCTTAAGAATCTGTACAGGCTGATATCCGAAAGTCATCTGAAATACTTTTATAAACGGCCGAGGGTCCCGAAAAGCGTTCTCGAGAAATACAGGGACGGGCTTATCCTGGGAAGTGCCTGTGAAGCAGGGGAAATTTACCGGGCTATTCTGGATAAAAAAAGCGAGGATGAGCTTGAAAAGATAGCATCGTATTATGACTATCTTGAAATACAGCCGCTGGGCAATAACCGTTTCCTTATTGATTCCGGCCATGTTTCGGGCTACGATGAGCTGAAGGAAATAAACAGGCGGATAGTGGAGCTTGCACATCGCCTTAATAAGCCTGTTGTCGCTACCTGCGACGTGCATTTCCTTGACAGTGAGGATGAAGTGTTCAGGCGTATTTTGCAGGCAGGCCAGGGTTACAGTGACGCAGAAAAACAGGCTCCGCTGTTCCTGCGTACAACCGAGGAAATGCTTGAAGAATTCTCGTATCTTGGCGAGGATACGGCTTATGAAGTCGTTGTGAAAAATACAAGAATTGTGGCGGACTGGACCGAAAACATCTTTCCGATCCCTGACGGAACATATCCACCGTTTATAGAAGGTGCAGAGGAAGACATAAAGAGGATGTCCGTCAGCAGGGCAGTTTCACTGTATGGTTCCCCGCTGCCGGAGATTGTCCGGAAAAGGATGGACAGGGAACTGGATTCGATTATCAAGAACGGTTTTTCGGTTATGTACATAATCGCCCAGAAACTTGTGTCGAAATCCCTTTCGGATGGTTACCTTGTCGGTTCCAGGGGTTCAGTGGGTTCTTCATTCGTGGCGTACCTTATTGGGATCACCGAGGTGAACTCGCTGCCTGCTCATTACAGGTGTACAAACTGCCTTTATTCCGAGTTCCACGACCAGGACAAGAATATCGGCTGTGGCTTTGACCTTCCCGACAAGAGTTGCCCGAGATGCGGAAAACCGCTTATAAAAGACGGATACGATATTCCTTTTGAGACCTTCCTTGGATTTGACGGGGACAAGGAACCCGATATAGACCTGAATTTCTCGGGCGAGTATCAGGCCATTGCCCACAAGTATACTGAAGAACTTTTCGGCGAGGGGCATGTTTACAGGGCAGGAACAATTGCCACCGTTGCAGAAAAAACCGCTTACGGGTTTGTAAAGGGGTATCTGAATGAAAGAGGAAAATCTGTAACAAATGCTGAGCTGAATCGACTGGTGGCGGGATGTACGGGTATTAAGAGAACTACCGGGCAGCATCCCGGAGGAGTAATGATTGTGCCCCATAACATGGAGATTTACGATTTTACACCGATACAGCGTCCGGCTGATGATCCTGAATCTGATGTAATTACAACACATTTTGATTATCATTCGATAAGCGGAAGGATTCTTAAGCTGGATATCCTGGGACATGACGATCCTACCGTTATCCGTATGCTGCAGGACATTACGGGTGTAGATCCAAAAAGCATACCGATAGGCGAGAAACGCACCATGGAACTTTTCAGGAGTACTGAGCCCTTGGGAGTTTCACCCGAAGAAATAGGAAGTCAGGTAGGAACATTTGGAATTCCCGAGTTCGGTACAAGATTTGTGCGCCAGATGCTGGTTGAAACTAAACCTTCAACGTTTTCCGAACTGATAAGAATATCCGGTCTCTCCCATGGTACGGATGTATGGACAAACAACGCCCAGGATCTTATAAGAAACGGCATTGCAACATTAGCTGATGTTGTGGCAACCCGTGACGATATAATGCTGTACCTGATTAAAAACGGCCTTGAACCGCTGACATCGTTCAAGATAATGGAAGATGTAAGAAAGGGAAAAGGCCTGAAACCCGAATATGAGGAACAGATGAGAAAACATGGCATACCTGACTGGTATATCGAGTCGTGCAAAAAAATCAAGTATATGTTCCCTAAGGCACATGCAGCTGCTTATGTTATGATGGCGTTCAGGATAGCATGGTTCAAGGTTTATTATCCTGAAGCGTTTTATGTTACATATTTCACGGTCAGGGCGGATGAATTCGATGCGGATATAATTTCAAGGGGCCAGGACAGGGTCAGGTACGAGATTAAGGAGCTTGAAAGAAAAGGAAATGAAATGACGCAGAAGGAAAAAAACCTTCTGACAATACTTGAAGTTGCAAACGAGATGTATGCCAGGGGAATTAAATGCCTTCCTGTGGATTTGTATGAATCAGATGCCGTTAAGTTCAAGATTACCGAGAAGGGAATACTTCCGTCCCTGAACGCATTGCAGGGGCTTGGTACCGCGGCTGCCGCAAGTATTGCGGAAGCCAGGAAAAACGGAAAGTTCCTGTCGGTGGATGACCTGAAACTGCGTGCAGGACTGAGCAAGTCGGTTATTGAAATACTTGAAAGACACGGATGCCTTGACGGTATGGAACAGAGCAATCAGGTATGTTTCCTCTGACAGAATTGGGAATGAGGGGAGATTATAATTACACTGGCATCGGGATACAGGAGTACATGTTTGTTCTGCAGCGGACATGACATTGACGGGTGAACATTAATGAATGCGCAGGAGTGCCTGCGGCAGCGGCCGGACTGCAGGGCGGTCAATATTGTTTGACTTGGATTTGTTAATTGGATAAAATATTATCAATAAAAGGAATACAGCCTTGCATGTTTGGCGGACCCTGCTGATTTGGATTTATGGACCTGATGAAATAAAAAAACAGACTTTTTGCAAAAATATCAGTATTTCCTGATGGAGTGATCCTCTTGAATAAAAAATTGCGAAGCGAATCGGTTGATAAGCTTTTTGAGGCAATACTGCTTCTGAAAAACAAGGAAGAATGCTACAGTTTTTTTGAGGATATTGGGACGGTTTCGGAAATAAAAGCCTTTGCCCAGCGGCTGGAAGTTGCAAAAATGCTTGACGAGGGGAAAACATACAGGGAAATACATGAAAAAACAGGAGCAAGCGAGGCAACCATCAGCAGGGTGAGTCGTGCACTGAATTACGGGGCAGATGGTTACCGTCTTATACTGGAACGGCTTAAAGAAATCGAAAGGAGCGGCAAATCAGGTTGAAATTACTGGAAAAAATATTTGGAACCTACAGTGAAAGAGAAATACGGAGAATTGAACCGATTGTTGACAGGATAGAATCACTGGAAAGTGAAATGCAAAAACTGTCCGATGCAGAGCTAAGAGCAAAAACACCCTATTTCAGGAAAAGGCTTCAGGATGGTGAAACTCTTGATGATATCCTTCCGGAAGCCTTTGCTGTTGTACGTGAAGCCTCAAGGCGAGTACTTGGACTCAGGCATTACCGGGTTCAGCTGATAGGCGGCATAGTGCTCCACCAGGGCCGAATTGCCGAAATGAAAACCGGGGAAGGGAAAACCCTTGTGGCCACTTTGCCGGTTTATCTTAATGCCCTTGAGGGAAAGGGCGTGCATGTTGTTACGGTAAATGATTACCTGGCAAAACGTGACGCCGAGTGGATGGGTAAGGTATACCAGTTTCTTGGAATGAGCGTGGGAGTTATAGTACATGGGCTCGACAGCAGCGAAAGAAGACATGCGTATGCATGCGATATCACGTATGGCACAAACAATGAATTCGGTTTTGACTACTTAAGGGACAACATGGTGGTATACCTTGAGGATATGGTCCAGAGAGGACATAATTTTGCAATAGTTGACGAGGTTGACTCGATACTGATTGATGAAGCCCGGACGCCGCTTATAATATCCGGTATGGGAGACAAGTCCACCGATTTGTACCATCAGGCCGATGCCTTTGTAAGAACGCTGAAAAAAAAGGTTTATACCGAAACCGATGACAAGGCCATAGACGATGAAGTTGATGCAGATTATATTGTGGATGAAAAGGCGCATACCGCAACCCTTACAGCCAGGGGTGTGGCCAAGGCGGAGAAATACTTTGGTATTGAAAACCTTTCCGATATTGAAAACATGACCATATCCCATCATATCAACCAGGCGCTTAAAGCCCACGGGCTGATGAAGCGGGACGTGGACTATGTTGTAAAGGACGGAGAGGTTATTATTGTTGACGAATTCACCGGAAGATTAATGTACGGACGCAGGTACAGCGAAGGGCTGCACCAGGCGATTGAAGCGAAGGAAGGCGTAACTGTCGAAAGGGAAAGCAAAACACTGGCAACGATTACGTTCCAGAATTATTTCAGACTTTACAGGAAACTTTCGGGAATGACGGGTACGGCCCTGACCGAGGAACAGGAATTCCGTTCGATATATAATCTTGATGTTATTGCCATTCCTACAAATCTCCCGGTAATAAGAGTGGATCATCCTGACGTGGTATATAAATCCAAGGAAGCGAAGTTCAATGCAGTAATAAGGGAAATAGAGGAAAGCCACAAAAAAGGGCAGCCGGTGCTTGTGGGAACAATTTCGATTGAAACGTCGGAGCATCTCAGCCGTCTTCTGAAAAAAAGGGGAATCCCCCATAACGTGCTTAATGCGAAATACCATGAAAAGGAAGCGGAAATAATAGCCCAGGCAGGAAAGCTCGGGGCTGTGACAATAGCCACGAACATGGCGGGTCGCGGTACCGATATCATGCTCGGAGGAAATCCCGAATACCTTGCAAAACAGGAAATGCGCAAGCAGGGATATGATGACTATTTAATCAGCATGGCTACAGGTTTCACCGATACAGATGATGAACTCATACTGAAGGCGAGACAGGTATTCAGGGAACTTTATGAAAAATTCAAAAAAGAAACGGATGCGGAAAAAGAAAAGGTTATTGCGGCAGGCGGACTTAAAATAATAGGAACCGAAAGGCATGAATCAAGGCGTATCGACAACCAGCTGCGCGGTCGTTCAGGCCGCCAGGGAGACCCGGGGGAATCCCGTTTCTATATTTCCCTGGAAGATGACCTGATGCGTCTTTTCGGTTCTGACAGGCTTATCAGCATGGTGGAAACGCTGGGACTTGAAGATGATCAGCCAATCGAGCACAGAATGCTTTCAAATGCCATAGAAAATGCGCAGAAAAAGATAGAGGGTATCAACTTTAACCGCAGAAAGAACGTATTGCAGTATGACGATGTACTGAACCAGCAGCGCGAGGTTATATACCGCGAGCGCTTAAGGGTTCTTAAAGGAGAGAACCTGAAGGATCATTTCCTAAAAATGATAGAAGGCATAATAGATCATGCCGTTAAGCTTTACTGCATGGAAAACCCCTATCCCGAGAACTGGGAATGGAACGGGCTCAAATCATTTGTCGAAGACATACTGCTTCCGAAAGGTTTCTTCAATCCGTCGGAATTCGATTTTGAAACCATGACAGTGGAGAAATTAAAAAACATCCTGTATGAAAAGTCAGTGAACAGATACAACGAACAGGAAGAGACTTTCGGCAGCGAAATAATGCGACTGCTGGAAAGAAGAGTTTTGCTTAAGAACGTGGATGAAAAATGGATGGATCATATAGATGCGATGGAGCAGCTGAAGTATGGAATTGGCCTTAGGGCATATGCACAGCGCGATCCTATCGTTGAATACAGGATGGAAGGCTCGGAAATGTTTGAGGAAATGATCCGCAGCATCCAGATGGATTCGGTCAAGGAGTTATTGCATATCAGAAAGGAAAATATAGTTGTGCAGAGAACCCAGGTGGCAAAACCTACAGAAGCCATCCATGGAGAGGAAACTGTCAGGACGCCTAAGAAGAGAACTGCCGAGAAAGTGGGCAGGAATGATCCTTGCCCGTGCGGAAGCGGAAAGAAATACAAAAAATGCTGCGGGGCCAATACGTAATTTTTAGTTCTGGCAGTGCGGTATATGCTCTGTTTAAAAACTGGAAGTGACATATATGAATTACGATAAAGCAATAGAGTATATTGAAAGCCTTGAGAAATTCGGCAGCAAACCCGGTCTTGAACGGATAAGAGTATTGACCGAAAGACTGGGCAATCCCCAGGAGCATCTGAAGTTTATTCACGTAGCTGGTACAAACGGCAAAGGTTCCACTTCTGCGTTTTTGACGAGTATTCTTTCGTGTGCGGGTTACAGGACGGGTTTATACATTTCTCCGCACCTCGACCGTTACAATGAAAGGATAAGCATTAACGGAGAAGAGATAACCAATGAGGAACTTTCGGTTTATACGGAAAGAATAAAAAACGCAATAGACGAAATGGTCCGGGAAGGTTATGATCATCCGACTGTTTTTGAAGCGATTACCGCGATGGCATTTCTGTATTTTTATGAAAAGAAATGCGACGTGGTAGTACTCGAGGTCGGGATGGGCGGACGGCTGGATGCCACGAATGTTATATCAGGTTCGCTGGTTTCTGTCATAACCAAAATCTCGCTGGACCATACCCAGATTCTCGGGAATACTTTGGCGGAAATTGCCGGCGAAAAGGCAGGAATTATAAAACAGAACGGGATTGTTGTAACATATCCCCAGGAAGAATCAGCCCTAAGAGTAATAGAATCGGTATGCCGTGAAAAAAATGCAACACTCCGTTATGCCACTCCCGAAGTATTCGAAAATGTGGATTTAAGTCCGGGGCTGCTTTGCTTGGAACATCGTCGTTATGGTGCTATAAAAACACCGATTACAGGCGTACACCAGGTCTATAATGCGGCTGTTGCCCTGGAAACCGCCGAAGTTCTGAGAAGCTCAGGCTTGAACATTAAGGATTCTGATATTATTGAAGGATTCAGGGCTGCCTCGTGGCCGGGAAGGTTTGAACTGTTGTCAAGAAATCCCGATTTTTATATTGACGGTGGGCATAATCCCGACGGAATTCTTGCTTTTGTCGAAACATTCAAAAAGATTTATCCGGGCAGGAAAGCCATAATAATTTTCGGCGTAATGAAAGACAAGGACTATGATACCATGCTTCGGGAGCTTTCAGGTATTGCGAAAAGGTTCATTGCAGTAACTCCTCCGGGCTATTATTCCCGCGCGCTTGATACGGAAAGTCTTGTAAAAATAATGTCAAAGTATTGTAAAAATGTAGAATTAAGTGATACAATAGAAGAGGCAACAGAAAAAGCACTATCTTTTGCTGACAGTGAAGACGTTATCGCTGCACTTGGTTCTCTTTCTTATATTGGCCGCATACGCAGGCAGTTTCGCATTTCTGACCCGAAGTGACAGTCGTGATGCGTTTCTTCCATCGCTGACGGTATGGGGGGAAACAAATGTTAAATGTGAGAGAAGCATTAAAAGATTATAAACCCATCGATATAGAAGCAATTGAACAGAAATCCGGAAAGTTACCCGAGAATATAGCCGAGGCGATAAAGCTATACAACAGGGCACTGGATGATGTGCAGTTCAAAAGCGAGGACATTGCAATTATTGCCTTAAAAAAAGCTATTTCTCTCCATCCTGTTTTTTACGAGGCAATGAATCTTCTGGGATTGTGTTATGTCCTGGAAGGCAAGGAAGATGAAGCGAAAGCCGTTTTCCAGAGGATAATAGACGCTGACGACAGCAGTATAAAAGCCATGGAATATTTAAAAAAGCTTCGGATGCAGGACGGGGAAGATGAGCCTGTAACAGCGCCTGCAAGGGCCAAAAAGGGCAAAAAGCCAAAGAGAAAAGGCAGCTTGGTATCTGCCATGGCAAAAGGCCTGGGACCTGAAAATAAAAAGTTCTATTTTATGAAATATATTGCTGGGATAATCGTTGGTATTCTGATAACATCACTGATCTGGTACAGGGTACCCAGCGGCAAAGCATTGTTTACCATTAAGAAAGAAGAAAAAGTTATAAAAGATCCCGAACTGGTGGAAGAGATTTCGGTACTTAACGAGAGGATTGAAAAACTTGAACAGGATTTGCGGGAACGAAATGAAGAAAACCTGAAACTTAGGGATGATTTTCAGATCTACAAGGAATGGGTCAGGCGCCTTAATGAAGCCAGCAGGGAATACAATGCAGGGAACTACACGGAAAGCGCAGCCTTGCTGTACGATAAGGACGGTATGGATGTACCTGAAGAACTTTATGATTATTATAAAAACCTCTGGGATATTGTCAGATTAAAGGCAGCCGAAAAGCTTTACAATGAAGGAAACAGGATCTATAACGGGAACAGAAACAAGGATCCTGAGGTTTACAGACAGGCATGGGAAATTTATGAAACATGTATTTCCTATATCGGGGATGACAAAGTATCTTACCTGTCAAACCTCTATTACCAGGCAGGAAAGGCTGCAGCCCGTTGTGATGAAAAGGACAGGGCAATGGAGCTTTTCGAGTATATTATTAATGAATATCCGAACACTTCCATGAGTTCCTATGCAACAGCCAGGTTAAATGAACTGAAGGCCGGAAGGGAAATAAGCGGCAACTGATTCTGCACGAAATCAAGGATAGCTAATCGCAGAGCAGAAAAAAGATCAGGCCATAGATTTTATCGAAAAGTATAATCGGGCACTCTGCTATATGCAGGGTGCCCGTCTGATTAATTCATGAAAAATTACTTTGTCGCCAGAACCTTTTTCAGTTTTGCAAAACGAGGAAGCCCGTTTTCCAGCGGAGGTGAGGATTCTCCCTGAATAAGAGGCAGGGCATAATCAATGAAATCCTGCGTAAGACCTGTTCCGTCTTCGTTTATCCATTCCCTGGGAACTTTCTTTTCGGCATTTGCAACCTTTGACAGCTCTACAAGCTTGAAATTGCATTTGTATTCCTTGCCGGGTTCACGTTCATATGCAACCATGTAGTCGGTGTAACCCTCAATTGCGAATCTTACTGCCATCTGGCCGGCTTTAAAGCTTTCCTCCACATCGGTTTTGGACGCACAGTGGGAAGCACAGCGCTGCAGCAGGCTGAATTCAATTGCACGGGTCTTGCATTTCAGTTCCTTTTTCAGTACGCTGGCCAGTACCTGTGCAGTTCCGCCCAGCTGGCTGTGTCCGAAAGCATCCTTTTCCTTTGCAAGATCGGAACCGTATTCTGAAATGTATCTGCCGTCCTTGTCCTTAATTCCTTCTGATACTGCTATAATCACTTTTCCGTTATTTTTTTCGTATGCCTTCTTGACGTCATTTATAAATTTGTCCATGTCAAAAGTAATTTCAGGCAGGTATATCAAATCGGGACCATATCCCATGTAAGCTGCAAGAGCAGTTGATGCGGTAAGCCATCCGGCGTTTCTGCCCATTACTTCAAGTACACATACCATTGGGGTGTCGTAAACACGGGCATCCAGATAAACCTCCATCGTGGAAGTTGCCACATAACGTGCGGCACTGCCGTAACCGGGACAGTGATCTGTTTCAGCAAGGTCATTGTCGATTGTTTTCGGAACACCGATTACTCTGCATTCATAACCGACTTTCTGCATGTATTTGCTTACCTTGTTGCAGGTATCCATTGAGTCGTTACCGCCATTATAGAAGAAATAGCGGATATCATATTTTTTGAAAACTTCAAGAAGCCTTTTGTAATCAGTGTCATCAACATCGGGATCTGCCAGTTTATAGCGGACCGAACCCAATGCCGAAGAAGGGGTTGTTTTCAGGAGTTCCAGTTCTTTCGGATCCTCCATGCTCATATCGTAGAATTTTTCTTCCAGTATTCCCCTGATACCGTTGGCAGCACCATATACCTTATTGATACAGTCCTGTTTAAGAGCTTCGGTGATAACGCCTGCAGCACTTGCATTAATAACCGATGTAGGACCGCCTGACTGCCCAAAGATCGCGTTCCCTATTAATTTTGCCATTTGCTTCGCCTCCTATAGCTTTTCTGTGCAGTTTTTCCTTGTTTCAACTATATACTGCTTTTTTGTCAGCAAATAATATACCATAAAGAAATTAGCAACGCAATGGTGGAGAAATAATACTTTTGAGCCTGTCCCGTCAGGAATGCGCAGGCCCTGAAAAATACTTGAATTATAATTTGCATAATAACGTAAACTATGCTTTTTATTAGCCGATAATAATAAAAAATGAAAAAAGAGAGTGGAAAAAATGGCGGACAGGGTTCTGATAACTGTAAGCGATATGTTCATCAAAAGCATTATACTTAAGCATTTGAACAAAAAGGGCTTTGAAATAGTCGAAGCCTCAGATGAAACTGATCTTTTGCTTAAACTTGATATTTACAGGGATTCTATCCTTTACTATATCATACAGGTTGATGCCGATTCATATGCAAGGCAGTATGACATGGTAATGAAAATCCGGCAGGAAGAATATTTCAAAAATCTTCCCGTTATGGCCATTGCCCCTGATGCTTCAAAAAAATACATAGAAGGCGCAAAGGATGCCGATATTAACGATGTATTTCCCGTGCCTTCAAGGAGGGAACTGTTAAAGGATTATCTGCCCGAACGGCTGTCAGCTTTTGTTACGAAGATTCCGGCCGGCGAAAATGAGTATATTAGCAGAATAAAGGAGAGTATCCTGTCCGGGCTTGGTTCCAACGGTGACCTGAAAAAAGAACTAAAACGTGCTTCAAGGGGAAAATACCCTGTATCTTTTGTCATGGGCAGAATTTCCGGTATACATATTGGTCTTGTTCAGGAATTCTATGACAAACTGTCGGTACAGATGAGGGAAACCGACAAAATAGTCAACCATGACTACAGGACGTTTATTGTGGCCTGTCCGTTTACGGTTAAAAATAATGTGATTGAAATAGAAAGAAAAATCCGGGTAACTTTTGAAAAGATGTTCAAAGGTATTGGAAGATTATATCTTTACAGTGTGACATATCCCGACGACGGGGAAAGCCTTGAAAAGCTGGTAGAGACAATGGAAAAAGGAGTTCATGACAGCATTGTTATTTCCGGGATGAGACAGCCGCTGAATACGCTGAGCAAGCAAAAACTTGAGGAATTCAGGAACATGCTTAAACTTTACAAGTAAACTGCAAACCTGTAAGCTTTTTTTATTTATATAATACCCGTCACAAATTATCGGAACGGCATTTCATGCGGCAGTTTCCCCAAGAATATCAACCTGTTAATATTGATCGCAATTCCAGGGGCAAAGGAAGGAATTTCGGCCATTCCCTTTCAACAGATTCTTTTTTCTGCTACAATTATAGTCGGAAATTTAAGATTAGTTATAATAAACATGGGGTTGCAGAAAGAAAAAGCTTCTTCTTTTATTGATAAACCAGGAGACCGTCGCTGGTTTTGCAACCGGCGACAGATTATATTGGTATATCTTATCTTAGGTCAAAAAAAGAGGCAAAAAAGCGTGTTATTTTGTTAAAAATTTATCCAGAAAAGATTTGATTTAATGATTTAATAGTGTATAATATTATTGTTGTGTATACAAAGTACATAAATCATGCTTTGGGAAATCGCACAGCAACTCAATCAATAATGGGATGAAGAATGAGTTATCCATGTCGTGCGCTTTCGCAAACATATACTTTACCTAATTAACTAAGGAGGGAGATTCATGTCCAAAAAGAAGATGAGTACGATGGACGGTAATCAGGCGGCGGCATACGTGGCTTACGCATTCACCGAAGTTGCTGCTATTTATCCGATTACACCGTCTTCTCCCATGGCGGAATTTACCGATGAATGGGCCGCCAACGGAAAAAAGAATATCTTTGGACAACCGGTAAGAATAACCGAAATGCAGTCTGAAGCGGGTGCGGCTGGTGCCGTTCACGGCTCACTGCAGGCCGGCGCTTTAACTACTACATTTACTGCATCACAGGGATTGCTGCTGATGATCCCGAACATGTACAAAATAGCGGGTGAACTTTTGCCGGCAGTTTTCCATGTTTCGGCACGTGCAGTTGCTTCACATGCCCTGTCCATTTTTGGTGATCATTCCGATGTAATGGCTACAAGGCAGACAGGTTTTGCGCTGCTTGCTTCGGGAAGCGTCCAGGAAGTTATGGATCTTGCCGGTGTTGCACATTTAAGCGCGGTTAAATCAAGAGTTCCGTTCTTGCATTTCTTTGACGGATTCAGAACTTCTCACGAAGTTCAGAAGATTGAAGTAATAGATTACGAAGATTTCGCAAGGCTGCTCGATTGGGATGCAGTACGCGAGTTCAGAAAGCGTGCACTGAATCCTGAGCATCCTGTTACACGCGGAACGGCTCAGAATCCGGATATATTCTTCCAGGCAAGAGAAGCTTCCAACAGTTTCTATGATGCAGTTCCCGATATCGTTGCCGATTATATGAAGGAAATTTCCAAACTTACCGGTCGGGACTATAAGCCGTTTAACTATTACGGTGCACCTGATGCTGAACGTGTTATTGTTGCGATGGGTTCCGTTACTGAGACCATTGAGGAAGTTGTTGATTACTTAATGGCACGCGGCGAAAAAGTAGGTGTCATTAAAGTACACCTGTACCGTCCGTTCAGCAGCAAGTATTTCTTTGAAGTTCTTCCGAAGACCGTAAAACGCATAGCCGTTCTTGACAGAACAAAAGAGCCCGGTGCAGAAGGAGAACCGCTGTATCTTGATATTAAGAATCTGTTCTATAACCGTGAAGACAGACCTTTGATTGTCGGCGGACGTTACGGACTGGGTTCAAAGGATACCACACCTTCACAGATCAAGGCTGTTTTCGATAATCTTAAGGAAGAAAACCCGAAAGACCGCTTTACCATTGGTATAAATGATGATGTAACATATCTTTCCCTTGAAGTTAAGGAAAGAATTGTTACCGAGAGCGAAAGTACCGTTCGCTGCAAATTCTGGGGTCTCGGCTCTGACGGTACTGTTGGCGCAAACAAGAGCGCAATCAAGATTATCGGTGACAATACTGATTTATATGCACAGGGGTATTTCTCCTATGACTCAAAGAAGTCAGGCGGTGTAACAATATCACATCTCCGTTTCGGCAAGAACAAGATCCGTTCTACATACCTGATCGAAGAAGCCGATTACATCGCATGTCACAATCAGTCCTATGTTGACAAGTACGACCTGATTGACGGACTGAAGAAAGGCGGAACCTTTGTTCTTAACTGCCAGTGGAGTGAAGAAGAGCTTGATGAAAAACTGCCTGCCGATCTGAAACGGAAGATAGCCAATAACGATATCAATTTCTATATCATAAATGCGACCGACATAGCAGAAGAAATCGGTCTTGGAAACCGTATCAACATGATAATGCAGGCTGCTTTCTTCAAACTTGCCAATGTTATACCCATCGAGGATGCGGTTAAATACCTGAAGGAATCCATTGTCAAGTCCTACGGCAAGAAGGGCGAAAAGGTAGTTCAGATGAACTATATGGCAGTGGACAAAGGTATAGAAGCGCTGAAGAAGGTTAATGTGCCCGAAAGCTGGAAGAACGCCCAGGATGAAGTCAAGCATGAAGACAGTGATGTTCCTGAATTCATTAAGAAGATAATGATTCCGATGAATTCAATGAAGGGTGACGAGCTGCCAGTCAGTGCTTTCAAGGGTGCCGAAGACGGTACATTCCCGCCTGGAACCTCTGCTTATGAAAAACGCGGAATTGCTGTTAATGTGCCAGAATGGCAGATTGAAAACTGCATCCAGTGCAACCAGTGTTCATTCGTATGTCCTCATGCAGCAATCCGTCCGTACCTGCTTAATGATGAGGAAAAGAAAAATGCACCTGCAAGCCTTGAAACTAAACCTGCAGTGGGTGCTCAGCTGAAAGGCCTGCATTACAGAATACAGGTAAGTGTTCTTGACTGTACAGGATGCGGCAACTGTGCCGATGTATGCCCTGCAAAGGAAAAAGCACTTGTTATGAAGCCGCTTGAATCACAGTTGCAGCAGGTAGAAAACTGGGATTACGTATCAAAACATGTTACCATCAAGGATGATCTGATGCCGCTGACGACTCTCAAGGGAAGCCAGTTTGCACAGCCGTTGATTGAGTTCTCAGGTGCATGTGCAGGCTGCGGAGAAACACCGTATATCAAGGTTATTACCCAGTTGTTCGGAGACAGGATGATGATAGCGAACGCAACGGGTTGTTCTTCAATCTGGGGTGGTTCGGCTCCTGCAACGGTTTATTGCACGAATAAGGAAGGAAAGGGTCCGGCTTGGGCAAACTCCTTGTTTGAAGACAATGCTGAGTACGGTTACGGTATGGCATTGGGCGTAAAACAGATCCGCAGCTCGATTGAGGCAGACATGAAAGCATTGCTGGAGATGGATGTTCCGACAGCGCTTAAAGATGCCATGAACAACTGGATTGCTGGCAAGGATGATGCCGATGCATCCAAGAAGGCTTCGAAGGAAGTCCTGGCAGCCATTGAAAACAATCCGGTAAGCGATCCGGAAGCAAAGAAGCTCATTGACGATATTCTTGACAAGAAAGATTATCTCATCAAGAAATCCGTCTGGATTGTCGGCGGTGACGGATGGGCATACGATATCGGATATGGCGGGCTTGACCATCCGTCACCGCCGACAATC